>Ga0207082_1136_pt1 | contig 13324 bp, 14 predicted proteins | sample Alteio_BWMinHeat_56_FD_153588 | JGI IMG/M metagenome (GOLD analysis project Ga0207082, IMG submission 153588) | Enriched cells from forest soil in Barre Woods Harvard Forest LTER site, Petersham, Massachusetts, United States -... | ecosystem: Environmental > Terrestrial > Soil > Temperate forest >...
TTAATTTGTTTGACTAATTCATTCATTTGATCAATCACGCGGCCATCGAGGGTTTGCCAAGCGCGCCATTGCTTGCCGTAAATCGGCCCTAAATTACCATTTGCATCCGCCCATTCATTCCAAATACCGACGCCATGCTGTTTTAAATAGTCGATTTGGGTATCACCGCGCAAGAACCACAATAACTCATGGAAAATACTTTTTGTATGTAGCTTTTTTGTGGTGATCAATGGAAAGCCATCGCTTAAATTAAATCGCATTTGATAACCAAATACACTCAAGGTCCCAACGCCCGTGCGATCAATCTTACGTACTCCATGCATCAAAATATGCTGCAGATAATCGAGATATTGTTTCATACCGCTATTGCCCTGTTCTTACAAGACCAGACCAGAAGAACGACCCCTACCAAAATTAAAGGTAGCGATAGTAACTGCCCTTCTGTCATCCCCCAAAAAAGATATCCAATTTGCACATCGGGCTCACGGAAAAACTCAGCAATGCATCGAAATACGCCATAACAAAGTGCAAACAACCCTGAGACTGCACCCAAAGGCCTTGGTTTCCACGAAAAAATAATCAAAATGAGGAATAACAACACACCTTCCATTGAAAACTCATAAAGCTGAGATGGGTGCCGCGGTAGGGGCCCACCATTTGGGAAAATCATACCCCAAGAAGCATCCGTTACTCGCCCCCACAATTCGTCATTAATAAAATTGCCTATCCGGCCTGCTCCTAATCCAATAGGTACAACCGGCGCGATAAAGTCAGTCAGAGCCAAAAATGACTGCTGTGTTTTTTTCGTAAGAACAACCATAGCAATGAGCACACCCAGCAAACCGCCATGAAATGACATACCGCCTTTCCACACTTGAAAAATTAACAATGGATTTGAAAACAACACATGCCAATCATAAAACAATATATAACCAAGCCGACCGCCAATAATTGCCCCTAGTGCGGCATAAAATGCAATATCTGAAACCTCATCTTGTGTAAACCCACGCGGTGAGTAACGGGTACGCAGCGAAAGCAATCCCCATCCGACAAGAAACCCTACTAAATACATTAATCCATACCAATATACTGGCCAGAAAATGATGTGAAACGCGATGGGATTGATCATTGGATAAGTCAGCATCACCGTCCCACCCGAATTAAATTACCCAACCCTGCTCGCTCTAACGCAAGCTCCATATGGCAACGTATCATGACTGCGCTTTCCATACTCAATACCTCATGCAATAATTTAGCCGACTTTTTCTTTGTAATATGACGAATAATCCATCTAATACGACCAACGGATGATGCATTCATGCTCAACGAATCAAATCCTATTGCTAACAACAACATCACAGCGACTGGATCGCAAGCAAGCTCACCACAAATGCTAATGTGCTTACCTTCCTGATGGCCACTTTCTACAATTTGAATCAAAGCTCGCAATACAGCGGGATGTAACGCATCATAAAGATTGGCAACACGCGGATTATTTCTATCTACAGCCAAGAGATATTGCGTCAAGTCATTACTGCCTACAGATAAAAAATCAACGCGTTTTGCAAGCGCACGCGCCTGGTAAACAGCAGCTGGCACCTCAATCATCACACCAATCTGCGGCATTTGAATATCATATCCCTCATCACGAACTTCCGCATAAGCCTTTTTCAGTAACCGTAGCGCCTCATCCACTTCTGTCACATCGGTGATCATTGGCAGCATGACGCGCATATTATTCAATCCTTCACTGGCACGCATCATGGCACGAGTTTGCGCCAGAAAAATTTCTGGATGATCCAAGGTAATGCGAATACCGCGCCAGCCAAGAAATGGATTATCCTCCTTAATAGGAAAATAAGGCAATGGCTTATCACCCCCAACATCCAGCGTTCTAATAATCACAGGTCGAGGAGCAAATGACGCTAGTAGCTGACGATAAATAATACGCTGCTCCTCACCGGAGGGGAAACGGTCGCGCATCAAAAAGGGGATTTCCGTGCGATATAATCCAACCCCCTCCGCCCCAGCCGCCAAAGAAATGCCGATATCTGCACCCAAACCCGTGTTAACCATTAAGCCAACGCGATGGCCATCTTTTGTGATAGCAGGCATATCACGAATTTCATCCAGCTCAGCATCTAATTTTTGTTCTTCCTGAATCAATCGTTCAAATTCCATACGCAATGATTGATTGGGAGAAACGTGAATCTGGCCGTAGAAACCATCAACAATAATTTCTTTATCTTGGAGCTCACGGATAGATGCTTCGCTTACACCCATTACCGTCGGCACTTTCATCGCTCTCGCCAGAATAGCCACGTGCGAATTACCCGAACCTTTTACGGAAATCACACCCATGAGACAGCCTTCGGTTACTTCTGCCAAATCTGCTGCCGATAATGTCTCGCCAATAAGAATTGTTTTTTTTGCATACTGAGGCTTGATTCTGTTATTTTTTTGCAAACAAGCAAGCACGCGCAGCCCAAGATCTCGAATATCCACGGCACGCTCGCGCATATATTCATTGTCAAGACTTTCAAGACGGTGAACATGTGCCTGGATGGATTCGCGCAATGCTCCTTGAGCCCAGTTACCCGCACGAATACTATCCGCAACTTCCTTGCCCAAATCTGCACTATCTAAAATGCGCTGGTAAACATCAAACAAAGCCCGCTCTTCTGAAGGTAAGGTGGGATATAGGCGTTCGCTCAAAAGACGCAAATCTTCACGCACAGCTGCAAATGCCGCATCAAGAAGTTCAATTTCGGTTTCAATACTGTCAGGCTCTCGATCTGGCACCGAATCCAAGTCATAAGGCTCATAAATCACAACCCCTGTTCCCACCCCAATTCCAGGCGCACCCGGCACCCCTGAATAGACGAGATCATGATGTCTCTCGTTCGAATTTTCCATTAACTCAGCCAAGGCACCAGTCGCTTCAGCATGTGCAATAATAGCAGCGAGCTGCGTTGCAAGCGTGACCAAAAATGCTTCCTCTGATTCATCATAGCGTCTTGGTTCTTCCTGTTGAACAATAAGAACACCTAGAACTTGGCGATGATAAATAACAGGTGTGCCAAGGAATGCGCGATATGCTTCTTCTCCCGCCTCAGCAATATAGAAAAAGCGTGGATGCTTAGTCGCATCATCAATGTTAATTGGCTCCTCACGTTCCCCAACTAATCCGATCAGCCCTTTATTGATTGGAATGCGAATTTTGCCGACGGCGTTAGGATTCAACCCTTGCGTTGCGACCAACACATATTCACTATGATGACGATCCAGTAAGAAAATAGAACAAGCTTGTGTAGCGAGCGCATTGGCAATGCGACTCACCATAATATTCAGCGCCTCGCTAAAATCCTCAGCACTAGATACCTCTTGGATGATATGTCGCAAAATGGTTAGCATTGACTCTTGCTCTACCTTTTCATAAAAAAATTAAACTATCTCTGATCCATCCAGCAGCGGTTCCCACCAACCCCGGCTTTTAACGGGAATGGCTGTCCATCCAGCCGTCTTCCTCGCTTTGCCCATCATCAGCTGATCGCCCTACACTACCTAGCTCCCAAAATCGTTTTGATAACACAATTTTGGCAAACTCTTTCAATGCCATGACATACACCCGCCGTTTAAATGCCACCACTTGTCGCAAAGGGTACCAATAAGAGACCCATGCCCATGAATCAAATTCAGGGTTAGTATTGGCGAGTAAATCGATTTGAGCATTCTGGTTTGCCAACCGCAGCAAAAACCATTTCTGTTTTTGCCCTATGCATAAAGGTTTTGCATAATATCGTACCAAACGACTTGGCAAACGATAACGCAGCCAGCGACGGGTACTTGCAAGAATGTGCACATCCTCAGGATTCAGGCCGATTTCTTCTTTTAACTCACGGAACATTGTCTGTTCTGGTGTTTCATTTTCCTTCATACCACCCTGGGGGAACTGCCAAGCAATCATACCAATACGCTTGGCAAGAAAAACCTGTCGATTATCATTAACCAAAACAATCCCCACCCCATATCTGTAGCCAGCTTTATCAATCACTTCTATCACCTATAATCAATATGTTGGCATCCTTTATTGTCAATGTTCGGTTAACCCATGTTAGATTGCTTTTTAGTCTCCGGGAACCCGCCGCATTGTTTCAAAATACCGTCTTATGAGCAACGGATTCCACCATAGTACTGGTCTCTTCTTATCATTATACTGTCATTTCTACACGATGGCTGTATTTGTCAGTCATTTCCGAATGCTCTACTATGAATGGGATGAGCTCCCAGAAGGATAGATTATGTCTATTAAAATTCTCATCAATGGTGCATTTGGCCGCATGGGTCAAATGACAGTAAAAACCATTAGCACACACCCTGGCTTTGAACTCGTCGGTCAAATTGGCCGCGAATATGATTTACAAAAAGCAATTAAAGATAGTCATGCACAAGTTGTGATTGATTTCACGCATCCTGAATCTGTTTTTAACAATGCATATGCCATTATTGAGGCGGGCGCGCATCCTGTGATTGGCACAAGCGGCCTAACGCTTGAGCAAATCCGCACTCTCCAGGATAAATGTGCCCGCATGAAATTAGGTGGCATTATCGCACCCAATTTTTCTCTGGGTGCGATTCTCATGATGAAATATGCGAAAGAAATAGTGAAATATATACCCCATGTCGAAATCATAGAAATGCATCATGACAATAAAGTAGACAGTCCATCAGGAACAGCTCTGCACTCCGCAGAAATACTCGGGAATTCACTAGCTGCGACTAACCAACCCCTAAAGGCATCTCGTGAAATCATACCTGGCGCACGCGGCGCGACTCATCACGGCATCCCCATTCATGCGATACGCTTACCAGGCTTTCTTGCGCATCAACAAATTATATTTGGGCACACTGGCGAAACACTTACCTTACGCCACGATAGTATTGATAGACAGTGCTTTATGCCAGGGGTTTGCCTTGCCTGCGAGAAAGTAGTAAAGCTGGAACAATTGGTATATGGATTAGAAGAAATACTCGAGTAATTCAAATCATATTGACCACGGGGTATAAAACCCCGTGATCAACTTAAGGGGAGAGCTAGCGCCTCTCCCCTTAAGAAACCCCATTGCTAGAGACACACGGCTTGCCGCGTAGACTAAATTCAAATCGTATTGACTACAGGGAATAAATTTCAATTTAAAAAGGGCACCACATAGGCGCCCTTTTTGATAAAGATTGGCACTTACTTAGCCTTCACCTTTCATGTTCACTGGGGCTGGTTGCTGACATGCGGTTGAGTAGCAGCCGACCAATACGCCCATCATCACCATAACTAGCAATAGTCCTGTCACTTTCTTCATGGTACAACTCCTTTTGTTTACTTAAGTAAAAAAATTCAAAATACACTAAATATTATATACAATAACACCCATGAAACCAAATCATTCACCATCGCAACCTCTTGGGATTTTTGATAGCGGTATCGGCGGATTAACCGTCGCACACGCCCTTGTTAATTATTTGCCGAAAGAAAACATCATCTATTTTGGCGATACTGCACATTTACCATACGGCGATAAATCCACTGCAGCCATTCAAGCCTATGCCGTTAAAATCGCTCATATGCTATTACAGCAAGAATGTAAACTCATATTAATTGCTTGTAACTCCGCCTCTGCTGCAGCTTATGAATTAGTCAAGGAATACATTGGTAGCAAAGCGATTGTGATGAATGTCATCGACCCCACTATTTGTTTGCTTAAAGAGAAATATGCATCCAAACATATCGGCCTTATTGGTACCAGGCAAACCGTTAATTCACATATTTATAAAAAGAAAATTGACGATTTAAATTTGAATATTAGGTTATCCTCTTACGCGACCAATCTTCTTGCTTCTGCGATTGAAGAATTTGGCAACCACCACATCATTGATTCCTTGCTACGAGTTTATTTAGCTAATCCTGAGCTTCAACATATCGACGCTTTAGTACTAGCTTGCACACATTATCCTGTCATTAAAGACAGAATACTTGAACATTATACGGCAACTCATGATAAACCAATTGAACTGATTGATTCTTCTGAAATCGTAGCTCAGGCAGTTAAAAAGCAACTCGAAAAAAATAATCTGCTTAATGCAAATGGCGTCAGTTCTAAGCATTTTTATGTATCCGATTACACCGAATCATTCGCCGTGAATGCAAAATTATTTTTTGGCGAAAACATTACGTTAGAACATTATCCCCTTTGGGACTAAACAGATGAATTATCGCCATTCGTATCATGCGGGAAGCTTTACTGACGTAATCAAGCACATTATCCTCACCACCCTCATCACATCAATATCCCGCAAGGACACGCCATTTTGCTACATCGATACTCATGCCGGCACGGGCTATTATGATTTATTTTCTGACTACGCCAAGAAAACCAAAGAATACGAAGGTGGGATAGAAAAAGTGATTCAGCAGGAAAATCCACCCCCTCTCGTCAAACGTTATCTTGATTGTGTGCATAAAATAAATAATCAATTAACAGAATCAACCTTTGCTTCCTTGCGCTATTATCCAGGCTCCCCCATGATTGCGCGTTACCTGATGGGACCGCATGACCGCATTATCACGTGCGAATTACAGCTCCAAGAATATCAAACACTACGAGCCACATTCGCTGGCGATAAACAAGTTGCAGTGCATCATGCCGATGGTTTCCTCGGCTTAAAAGCATTCTTACCACCACGCGAGCGCCGCAGCTTAGTATTGATAGACCCACCCTATGAAAACCTGGATGAATTCTCACGCATCGCCTATTCCCTACCCGCTGCACTGAAACGTTTTAGCACTGGAGTTTATGCCATTTGGTATCCGATTAAAGAAAAAAATCAGGTCGATCGTTTTTACCGCACAATTGAAGAAAAAATCAGCTACCCTGTTTTAGCAATAGAATTAACAATTTACCCTGATCTTCCTCAGCATTTGAATGGTTGCGGCATGATTGTGGTGAATCCGCCGTGGCAATTTGATCAATCAATAAATGAAATCCTTCCTTGGTTATGGAAAACCTTAACAATCAACGCTCAAGGTGCATATTGCGCCTATTTGCTTAAATAATTGTTAGAATGGTAGCTGAGACTACTTGATTAAGGATGAGGTGGTTACTATGAAAAAAATTACTCTTTCATTTATCACAGTCATATTAGCAATAGGCCTTCTTTGCGCCTGTACGAATAGGCAGGTGGGTACTGTCGGTGGCGCTGCAATAGGTGGAGTTGTTGGTAATGCGGTAACAGGCGGTAGCGCAGCTGGCACCGTAGTGGGCGCTGTTGGCGGCGGCTTAATTGGCAATGCAGTAACGCGCTAACTTGCTTTCTACATAGCATTTCTTGCTACTGAGAATCAGCCCGCAGGAAGGGGGTGTGAGTAATATTTCATACCTTCTTCCGGGAGAGTTGTTGGCGCACCGACCGTCGACCGTAAGTAATTAGTCGCTGGCACGAAATTACATCAGATGACGATCAGCACGTTAAATGATATCCTTTGCCAAATCAAATTACCCCATTACTAAAGCTCCCCTGGCAAGCCAGGGGAATAACGTTTAATCAGAGACATTCCTATGACACTGCAGATTGATGATATGGCACCGGATTTCACCTTGCCAACAGATGTAGCAAACAAAAAAATAACATTAAGCGAACTACGTGGTAAAAAAGTAGTTCTTTATTTCTATCCCAAGAACAATACGCCTGGGTGCACTAAAGAGTCTTGCGATTTCCGAGATCATTTCACTGCATTCACAAAGCACGGAATAGACGTTTTCGGTATTTCCAAGGACAACTCAATATCACATGCGAAATTTAAAGAAAAGCATTCATTACCCTTCACGTTGTTGGTTGACGCTAATGCAGATGTATGCGAAGCCTATGGCGTTATCAACAAAAAAAGTCTATTCGGCAAAACCTTTTTGGGCATACAACGTTCCACTTTTTTCATCGATGGGCAAGGAATGATTCGCGCCATCTGGCGTAACGTTAAAGTACCTGGACATGTGGAGCGTGTATTAGATGCAATCAAATAAAGTCACCAAGACCGCCATTACCCCAACCCGCGAAGAAAACTATTCTGAGTGGTACCAACAAGTCATTAAAGCCGCTGATCTCGCAGAAGTCTCACCTGTAAAAGGTTGCATGATTATCAAACCCTGGGGTTATGCGATATGGGAAAATATTCAGCGCATTTTAGATGAACAATTCAAAGCCACAGGCCACAAAAATTTATATTTTCCTCTCATGATCCCCCTCAGTTTTATGCAAAAAGAAGCGGAGCATATTGAAGGTTTTGCTAAGGAATGCGCGGTAGTCACACACCATCGCCTTGCAAAAGATGCCGAAGGAAAGTTAGTACCCGCAGGCCCTTTAGAAGAACCTTATATTATTCGCCCAACTTCAGAAACAATTATTGGCGAGGCTTTTTCACGTTGGATACAATCTTATCGCGATTTACCGCTACTCGTGAACCAATGGGCCAACATTGTACGCTGGGAAATGCGCACCCGTTTATTCTTGCGTACAAGCGAATTCCTCTGGCAAGAAGGGCATACAGCACACGCAAGTGCAGAAGAAGCGATGCAAGAATCCCTCATGATACTCGATCTTTATGCTCGTTTCGCCGAAGAATACATGGCTATGCCTGTAATTAAAGGCGAAAAAAGTGAGAGTGAGCGCTTCCCAGGAGCCGTAAATACCTACTGCATCGAAGCGATGATGCAGGACAAAAAAGCATTGCAAGCAGGTACATCGCATTTCCTAGGTCAGCATTTCTCACGTGGATTTAACATTAAATATTTGAGCGCGAAAGGCCAAGAAGAATTTGTTTGGACAACGTCATGGGGTGTTTCTACCCGTCTTATTGGTGGGCTGATTATGACCCATAGTGATGATAATGGCTTAATGTTGCCGCCAAAACTTAGCCCCTCCCACGTGGTCATTTTACCTATTATTCACAAAGAAGCAGACCGGGCCAGCATTCTCGCTTATTGCAAACAGCTTGCCGACGAGTTACAGGACATTCAATATCATGGTCGTCGCCTAGGTGTAGAAATCGACACACGCGACATGGCGGGTGGTGAAAAAAGCTGGAGCTGGGTAAAGAAAGGCATCCCTCTCCGCCTTGAAATCGGCAATAAAGAATGCACAGGAAACACGGTATTCATGGGCCGCCGCGATAGGGAATATAAAGACCGCAACACATTGTCACGCCACGAATTTATCTCCACTATCAAGGCAGAATTAGACGACATTCAAGCCCATTTGCTGCTGCGGGCGCAAGCATTTCAAAAACAAAACACAAACGTCATTACCAATAAAGATGATTTCTATGCATTCTTCATGGGTAATGGTGGGTTTGCATTAGCACATTGGAATGGCAGCGCTCAGATTGAAGCGAAATTAAAACAAGATTTGGGCGTAACAATACGCTGTATACCTTTTGATAATCAGTCTGGCCAAGGCCAGTGTATCTTTACTGGCGAGCAGAGCCCACAACAAGTGGTATTCGCAAAAGCCTATTAATCTCGATCTCACCACAAATTTATGCTAACCTCTTTGGCAATTTTCTCTCACTCTGTAAAAAGGTGCAAAAGGATAGCTCCATGACAACGACCATCGAATTAGAGTCAACGATTAGCAAACTTGCCACCAAAGGCAAAGGCATTCTAGCTGCTGATGAAAGCACTGCGACTATCACCAAACGTTTTCAGGCCATCGGCATCGAATCTACCGAAGAGACACGTCGCACTTATCGCGAAATTTTGATGATGACACCCGGTTGCAATCAGTTTATTGCTGGCGTCATCCTGTTTGAGGAAACCTTAAACCAGAAAACGAGCCAAGGCACTCCTTTTGCAGAAGCGCTAAAAAATGCCGGTATCTTGCCAGGGATTAAAGTCGATAAAGGCTTAGTCCATCTTGCCAACACGACCAATGAGCAAATCACTCAGGGACTAGATGGTCTCGCTGAAAGATTAACTGAATACAAAACCAAAGGTGCATGTTTTGCCAAATGGCGTGCTGTATACGCTATTTCAAAGACCACCCCAAGCATACTAGCCATCAAAACAAATGCTGAGGTGCTAGCCCGCTATGCGGCCATCTGCCAGGAACAAGGCATCGTCCCCATCGTTGAGCCTGAGGTATTGATTGAGGGAGACCATACTCTCGCACGCTGTGAAGAAGCTTCCGAACCTGTATTGTATGCCTTATTCAATGCGCTATATCGCCACCGTGTAAAGCTGGAATACATCGTATTAAAACCAAGCATGATCATCAACGGCAACACGAGTACACAAAAAGCAAGCGTAAACGAAGTGGCCGAGGCTACTCTACGCGTATTACGCCGTACCGTTCCAGGTGCAGTCCCTACCATCAACTTCCTCTCCGGTGGACAAGCTCCTGAGCAATCGAGTGCGCACTTAAATGCCATGAATCAACTCGGTAATCTTCCATGGAATCTGAGCTTTTCCTATGCGCGAGCATTGCAAGACTACTGCATGAAAACCTGGGCAGGTCAGGCGAAGAATATTCCAGCGGCCCAAGCAGCATTCTATAAGCGAGCCAAACTAAACAGTCTCGCAGCAATGGGCAAATACTCCGAAGCATTGGAAAAAGAAGAAGTTTCTCACGCTTAATGGATAGATTAATGAGATAAAGGAAGACTCGCATGACAACTACGTATGTTAGTACGATAGATGCCAAGGAAGAATTCTCTGAGCTAATCAGTCGCGTTTCTCACCACAAAGAACGCATCATACTGACTCGTCGGGGTAAAGAAATTGCCGCAATTGTACCCCTCGAAGATTTCCTGCACTTGCAAAAATCACAAAGCAAGAATGACTTCGAGGAAGCAGTCGAGGCACTACAAGAAGCAAGAAGCCAAGGCACCATCGCCCTGGAAGACTTAAAAACAGAAACGGGTTAGCCAATCGTGGCCAACACACCCTACCACATAAGAATTGCCCCTGCCGCACAAAGGCAAATTCGTATGCTACAACCTAAGAATCAAAAAAACATTCTGAGGCTCATTGAAGCATTAGCCATCAATCCACGCCCACCCGGTGTTAAAAAAATTGAAGGCATGATTGGACTATACTGCGAGGCGGTGAACCATCATCGCTTAATCTATAAAGTTGAAGAACAAGAAGTATTATTATTGTTGATTAAATAACAGCACTTCATAAATGTCCGGTTAACCTTTTGTCTGCTCTCCACTCTCAAACTGACAACAATGTTCTTCTGGCACTTCAAGCACACTGCCTGTTACCGGATTTGGCCGGAATACGGTACACCCCTTTAGACCCAGTTGATACGCTTGCGTATACACATCCACTAATTTTTCGAATGGAAAACTGCGTGGAATATTAATTGTTTTTGAAATGGCATTATCAATGTATGGCTGTATCACGCCTTGAACTTTTAAGTGCGCCTCGGGCGCTAACGAATCCGTATCAACCCACGCTACAGGTTTACTTTTATCTTTATTTTCACTCAACCAGAGATCATAGGCATAATCCCTAACACGAAATGTTATGGTGTTGCCTTGCATAGAGCGAACATGCCTATCATAATCTGCATGAAAAATCGGCTCGATTCCATTTGACACATTATTCGCAAGCAAACTGATTGTTCCAGTGGGGGCGATTGTATTGTGGTGACTATTGCGCACTCCATATTTTTCCAAGTCGCAGCGCAAATCTGACGCAAGCGTAGTCGCAAACTCGCCGCGTAAATAATCTTTCGCATAAAAAGGAAACACGCCTTTCTCACGCGCAAGCTCGATGGATGTACGCCAAGTCACTTCTGCCACCCGTTTCATCACATCGCGTGCTAGCACTAAGGATTCAGCACTACCATAGCGCATCCCTAGCATCACAAATACATCAGCAAGCCCCGTAATACCCAAACCAATCCGGCGTGTTCCAAACGCCTGACTACGCTGTGCTTTTAATGGGTAACGTGAAACATCAATGACATTATCCAAAAATCGTGTTGCAATACTCACTGTGTTTTCAACATGAGTCCAATTTAGTTTTGCATGAGATGAGAATGGCGCGGATACAAACTGAGTTAAATTGATCGCACCAAGATCACACGCGCCGTAAGCTGGCAGTGGAATTTCTCCACAAGGATTTGTCGCGTTAATTTGTTCGCAATACCACAGATTATTCATGCGATTAATCGTATCACCAAATAATACACCTGGCTCCGCATATTCATAAGCTGAATGAATGATTTTATTCCAAAGGTCGCGCGCTCTAATGCGACGATAAACGTAACAAGGAACAGGTTGACATACACCATTCCATTGACGATACATAATCTCACCGTCAGCAGAATCCTTACCTACCGGGAATACTAACGGCCACTCAGCGTCATTCTTAACCGCTTCCATAAATGCATCTGACACCATGACAGAGATATTGAAATGACGCAGCTCACGCGAGTCTTCTTTGGCAGTCACAAATTCCCAAATATCAGGGTGATCGCAGCGCAATACACCCATCATTGCACCACGACGTGTACCCGTTGATAACAGAACGCTACACATCGCATCCCAAATGCGCATGAAAGAAACTGGACCTGATGCTTGTATACCTGTTTTTTTAACATTTGCTCCACAAGGGCGCAAATTAGAAAAATCGTAACCCACCCCTCCTCCTTGTTGCAGGGTGAGCGCGCCTTCTTTCAGTGCATCAAAAATACCTGTTAGTGAATCCGATGCAATATTCATAACAAAACAATTAAACAGGGTCACCTTATGCTGAGTCCCTGCACCCGCAACGATGCGCCCCCCAGGCAAAAAGCAGAAACCTTCCAAAATCTGATAAAACTCTTTTTGCCATCGATTACGCTCAATGCCATACTCAGCGTGAGCAATGGCTTGCGCCACCCGCGCCCAGGTACTTTCAATCGATTGGTCAATAATCTTCCCGTTTTGCCGGTACCGATATTTATTATCCCATACAAGCAGAGAGATAGGCTCTTTTAATATATTCATTACCCAACACCTCGAATACAATCCCTTCTTTCTTATATTACTCGATGTTCGTGCTCTTTGTTTGAGCAACGAGTCGACGAAAAAGTATTACATTCGCCCCTTGAAGTGTTGACTATCGCCCCTATATATACTTCGTGCCTACCCCTCACAATAAGAGAGGGTGTCTAAATGGCCTATAAAAGTGTTGATTATTATTAAACAGAAAGGAGAAATTAATTATGGCTACAAGTACTCCGAAAATTGTCCCTTTACATGACCGTCTTGTTATCAAACAACAAG
>Ga0207082_1137_pt1 | contig 13128 bp, 8 predicted proteins | sample Alteio_BWMinHeat_56_FD_153588 | JGI IMG/M metagenome (GOLD analysis project Ga0207082, IMG submission 153588) | Enriched cells from forest soil in Barre Woods Harvard Forest LTER site, Petersham, Massachusetts, United States -... | ecosystem: Environmental > Terrestrial > Soil > Temperate forest >...
GCATAATAATGTTGAAACAGCAAGTGGCGAAGATAAAGCAGGGAACAGATGTATATGCTGTAATGGAGCATTTTTATACCCTGCAGGGCGAAGGTGCTCATACAGGTAAGGCAGCCTATTTTATAAGGCTGGGTGGTTGCGATGTAGGTTGCGTATGGTGCGATGTGAAAGATAGCTGGGATGTATCTAAACACCGTCTAAAATCTGCATATGCAAAGATAAGTTTTTACAGAAAGTTAAGAAACTACATATTATAAAGAAAGCTGCTAAAAGCAGCTTTCTTTATAAAGTTAACTAACAGCCCCAATTTTTTTCAATATTTTTCTATTCTCCCGTTTATGTATCAGGTTATATATAATAGAATAGATAACAGGCAATATCAGTAGGGTGAGGATAGTAGAGGTGATAAGCCCCCCGATAACTACAATTGCCAGTGGCTTTTGGGTTTCGGAACCAATACCGGTACTAACAGCGGCAGGTAAAAGACCAATTGCAGCCATAAGAGCTGTCATGACTACCGGCCTGATACGGGAATGCACCCCATGCTCAATTGCTTTATGTATGGTCATTTTTTCTTCAAGATTCTTTTTGAAAACACTTATTAGAATCACACCGTTCTGGATACAGACCCCAAACAAAGCAATGAAACCTATACCGGCACTTATGCTGAAGTTCATATGTGTAATATGCAGTGCCAGAATACCACCTATAAGAGCAAAAGGCACGTTCAATATAGTTAATACTGCATCTTTTACATTACCATAGGTAACAAACAAAATAAGGAAGATAGCGATGATACAAAGGGGAACGACCTGACCTAATGTTCTTGATGCACGTTGAGCGTTCTCAAATACACCATTCCATGACATTGTATAACCACGAGGTATTTTGATATGAGCACCTACTTTCTTTTGGGCTTCAGCAATGGTACTACCTAAGTCTCGGCCACGAACAGAGAATTTGACGGGAATATACCTGGCATTGTTATCACGGTATACAAAAGAAGGGCCCGTTAATACTTTTACAGTACTAATCTCTTTTATCGGGATCTTGGCACCATCCTGTGTGGGTACCATCAATTGCAATATTTTTTCTTGCGTGTTACGAAAATCCTTATCATAACGGATACGGATATCAAACTTTCGCTCACCTTCATAAAGCTGCGTAGCAGCCTTACCACCAATGGCCATTTCTATAACCGCATTTGCATCTGCAATGCTTACTCCATATAGAGCCATTTTTTCCTGGTCGAGTTCGATTCGAAATTCAGGCTGACCAAGATTCCTCAAAACACCAAGATCTTCGACACCATTTACTGTTTTCAATTGACCCATTACCTGGTCTGCGAGACTATCGAGTGTTTTAAAATCCTTGCCAAATATCTTTACAACCAAAGATGCAGGTACACCGGCAACAGCTTCATCCACATTATCACGAATAGGTTGAGAATAATTGAGCAAGATACCGGGCAACTTACTCAACTGCTTGTTCATATCTTCAATGAGTTTATCTGTTGTAACCCCTTTAGGCCAATCATCTTTTGGCTTGAGGTCAACAGCTATCTCCACATTGAAAAAGCCTTTAGGGTCTGTGCCATCTACCGTTCTACCTACCTGGGCTAGCACACCGTTCACTTCAGGAAATTGACGTAGGATAGTCATCATTTTTCTTGCCACATCATTAGACTGCTCCAAAGAAGAGCTCATGGGCAACTGCCCTTTTACCCATAAAGCACCCTCATCCAGATCGGGTAAGAACTCACTACCTAAGAACTTAGCAGAGAAAAAGGTGAGCAGCATAATAGAAACTGCAACAATAAGACTGGCTTTTTGATGCGCATAAACAAATCTAAATGCCTTACCAATATTTTTTTTCAAAGAAGCCAACAACGATATTATGCTTCTCTCTAACATTTTTTCGCAATAAGATACTAGATAATGCAGGCACTAAAGTAAGTGTATATATAAGAGCCCCCAGCAAGGCAAAGCCTAAAGTATATGCTAAAGGGGAGAACATTTTACCTTCCACTTTCTGGAAAGCGAAGATGGGGATAAGACAAGTAATGATAATAACCTTTGAAAAGAAGATGGCCTTGCCCATTTCTGTACCAACCTGTTTGAATAAGCCTAGTTTGGCCAGCTTATTGAAACGCTCCATCCCCACCTCTTTAGCCTTATGGTCGAGTGCAACAAATAAACCCTCCACCATGACGACAGCACCATCTATAATGATACCAAAGTCAACAGCACCCATAGAGAGCAGGTTTGCTGTCATGCCTCTCATGCGCATAAGCATAAATGCGAACAATAAGGCAAGAGGTACTATTATACCCACTATCAATGTGGTACGCCAATCTGCCATAAAAATGAGCACTATCAACGTTACTAATATAATACCTTCAAATAGGTTATGTAACACCGTATGTGTTGCAAAATCCATGAGCGTAGTTCGATCATAGAAAGGGACGATCTTCACATCGTTAGGAAGGATATTCTCGTTCAGGTCTTTTACTTTTTCATGAATACCATTCAGAACCGCTTCTGCATTCTCGCCCTTGCGCATTACGATTATACCCTCAACTACATCATCCTGGTTGTTTAGTTTTACATCTCCAAGTCTTGGCTTTTCTGTTTCAACGACAGTTGCAATATTTTTAACTAAGATCGGGACCCTGTTGATAGTTGTAACAATAACATTGTTGATCTCATTGATATCGTTAAGCAAACCTATACCCCGAACAATAAAAGCTTGTCCATTTTTTTCAAGCACATCTCCGCCCACATTAATATTACTACGGGCGACAGCATTATATACGTCAAGTGATGTGAGGCCCAGGTTGGCAATACTGTTGGGATTTACACGAATCTCATATATCTTTTCCCCACCACTAAATGTGTTCACGTCGGCAACGCCGGGTATAGACTTGAACTGCCTGTCTAATACCCATTCCTGAATTGCATTTAAGTCTCTTATACTTTTGGTCTTGCTTTGTAAGGAGTAGCGAAAAATTTCTCCGGTTGGCCCATAAGGAGGCTCTACTTCAGGTTGAACACCATCCGGCAGATCTGCATTGCTAAGACGTGTAAAGACCTGTTGCCTCGCAAAAGCATCGTCGACATTATCGTCAAAAATGATACGAATGTAAGACAAACCAAAAGAAGAGGTTGAGCGAAGATTGATCCTACCCTGAACAGAGTTTAGTGCTACCTCCATAGGAATAGTAACAAATTTTTCGACTTCTTCAGCGCTACGCCCCTGCCATTGAGATATAATAATTATCTGCGTATTTGTTACATCAGGAAAGGTTTCAATAGGTGTATTCCTGTAGCAAATAAACCCTATGATGGCCAAAATACCAGTCATAAAGAAAACAAGGTATCTATGACGAAGGGAGAAATGTATTATTCTAGATATTAGCTTATTCATGTTGCTTCAAACTGACTGCAATATTAGATTACAAATGAGATAAATCAATTATTTTTTGAAAATAAGAAAAAAACATTATTCTTTAAGTTAAAGCTTAGATAAACAAAAATAGTCAGGCTGCGAGCCTGACTATTACGACTTTATTTAAAGTACACTTAACTTACTGCACCCAATTTTTTTAATAATTTCCTATTCTCACGTTTGTGAATGAGATTATGTGCTATTGTATATATAATGGGCAATATTAATAGTGTGAGGATAGTTGAGGTAACCAAACCTCCTATCACTACAGTTGCTAAAGGTTTTTGTGATTCAGACCCTATACCGGTACTAAAAGCTGCTGGAGACAACCCGATTGCTGCCATCATAGCTGTCATAACAACTGGTCTAACCCTGGAAACAACACCTGCATGAATAGCTTTGCGTAATGGCATTTTAGCCTCAAGATTATGCCTGAATTGCGTTATTAATATGACACCGTCCTGCACACATATACCTGCAAGCGCGATAAAACCAATACCAGCAGATATACTAAAGTTCATACCACGAAGATGCAGCATCAGAATACCACCTATTAATGCAAAAGGAACGTCAAGTAAAACTATAAATGCATCTTTAACATTTCCAAAAGCAACAAATAATAATATAAAAATGATCAGTAAACATATAGGCACCACCGTCATTAAAGTTTGCTGTGCACGTTCTTGATTCTCAAATTCACCATTCCATTCCACACTATATCCATCGGATAGCTGGAGTTTATCTTTAATGGTCTTCATAGACTCCTGAATAGTACTGCCAAGATCACGATCGCGAACACTGAATTTGACACCTATATACCTGGTGTTTTTATCACGATATATGAAAGCCGGCCCAGTGATTCTTTTTATGTCAGCTATATTTTTTAGCGGCACAATATTGCCATTACCGCAAGGCACGATCAGGTTACTAATTTTTTCATCATCATTTCGAAACTCTTCCTGGTACCTGATACGTATATCAAATCTTTTTTCATTATCATAGAGCACTGTGGCTGCTTTACCACCTAAAGCCATCTCGATAATTGAGTTTGCATCGGCAATGTTCACACCGTAGAAAGCCATTTTCTTCTGATCCAGTTCTATCCTATATTCCGGTTGTCCAACAACTTTAAACTCTCCGAGATCAGTAACACCTTTTACATTCTTTAAAATATCCCTTGCTTCCTGCGATTTTTTTTTCAAGTACGCCGAGATCAGGTCCGTATATTTTTAAAGCATTTTCTGCAGGTACACCAGCCACAGCTTCTGCAACATTATCGCTGATAGGTTGTGAGAAATTAAGTATGACACCAGGTATAGTTGATAGCTTTTTGTTCATATCATCTATCAAAGCATCCATAGGGATATTACTCTTCCATTCTTTTTTAGGGTATAAGTCTACAGCTATCTGCACATTGGCAAAACCTTTTGGATCTGTACCATCATTTGTTCGACCAACCTGAACATATACCTGCCTTACTTCAGGATATTGCTTTAGAATGCCATACATTTTCTGTGAGACATTATAAGAATTATTCAAAGAGGAACTGATAGGCATTTGGGCTGTGATCCATAACGCGCCTTCATTTAACTTAGGTAAGAATTCTGTTCCAAGAAATTTTGTAGAGACAAAGGTCAATAACATTATTGTACCAGCAACTAAAAGACTACCCTTTGGAAATTTCAAAGTGAATGCCGCAGCTTTGTCAACTATTTTTTCTAAACCTAAAACAAGTGGATTGTGTTTTTCTCTGACATTTTTTTTCAATAATATGCTTGATAATGCAGGCACTAATGTTAATGTATATATTAAAGCACCTAATAGCGCAAACGCCAGTGTATATGCTAAAGGTGCAAACATTTTACCCTCAACTTTTCTAAAGGCGAAGATCGGCATCAGACAAGTAATGATAATAATCTTTGAAAAGAAAATAGCTTTTGCCTTTTCTGTTGCGACTGTTTTGAAATGGCCTAGTTTAATAAGCTTATTGAACTTCTCCATACCCACATCTTTGGCCATCATATCCATAGCAACGAATAGCCCCTCTACCATCACAACTGCACCATCTATGATAATACCAAAATCCACAGCACCCATAGAGAGCAGGTTTGCGGTCATACCTTTCAGGCGCATACAAGTAAATGCAAAAAGGAGTGCAAGCGGTATGATAATGGCAACGATAAGCGTGGTTCGCCATTCAGCCATAAACAACAATACCACAACAGTAACTAGGATGATACCTTCTATCAAGTTATGAATGACCGTTTCTGTGCAAAAATCCATTAGTACGGTACGATCATACAGTGTTCGAATTTTTATGTCCTGTTTGGCAAGTACTTTATTTAGTTCATCTACTTTCTTATGTAAAAGTGCCAGTGTTTCCCTAGGGTTCTCGCCTTTTCTTTGTACAATAATACCTTCTACCACATCCGGTTCATTATCACGACTAACCTTACCAAGTCTTGGGGCAAATGATTCTTTTACATTTGCTACATTTTTAACAAGCACAGGTACATTGTTGATATTTGTGATGATCACATCATTGATCTCATCAATATTATTTAACAACCCTATACCACGTACAACAAAAGCCTGCCCATTCTTTTCAATAACATCACCCCCCACATTGATATTACTCTTATTCAAGGCATTATAAACATCCAAAGCTGTGAGATTGTATTTTAGCAAGAGACTAGGATTAACACCAACTTCATAGATCTTCTCTTCACCCCCAAAAGTATTTACATCAGCTACACCTGGCACTGATTTGAATTGGCGTTGCAAATACCAATCCTGTACTGTTGTTAAATCTCTTACTGATTTGGTATGGCTTTCAAGTGTATACCGGTAAATTTCATCTGTGGGACCGTAAGGTGGTTCAATTTCCGGCTTCACACCCTCTGGTAAGTCTGCATTTATCACCCTGCTTAAAACCTGCTGACGTCCGAAAGCATCATCTACGTCGTCATCAAATATGATAACAACATAAGAAAGGCCAAAGCAAGAAATAGTTCTTAAACTTGTTTTTTTCTGAACAGAATTCAATTCTGTTTCAAGGGGTATTGTAACCAGTTTTTCAACTTCCTCTGCACTTCTACCAGGCCACTGAGTAATGATAATTATCTGCGTGTTCGTTACGTCAGGGAAGGTTTGAATTGGCGTATTATTGTAAGATACAGCCCCAATTACAGCCATTACAACTGTAAAAAAGAAAATAAGGTACCTGTGGCGTAAAGAAAAATATATAATGCTTTGAATGAATTTGTTCATAACATATTTTTACTTCCCCTAGTTTTAGAGAAATATTATCAATAAGATTTTTTCAAGAAATTATTTTGTGTCCGAGGATATCAGCTGATTAAAAATCAGTAGCTGATTTTTAATCACCAATCTTTGTCCGTTCTGGATACCATTATTCACATAGGTTTTATCACCCACGGTTTTAATGATCCCAATCTCAACTGCTTTAAGGTCATCTTTGCTATTGTACACCACTACATAATTCTTCCCATCTTGAGATATAAGGGCTGATGTAGGTATGCACAACGCATTCACGCCTTCCCTATTACCCACAATGACTTTTGCAAACATATCCGGTTTCAGCAGCATATTCGAGTTATCTAAGGTTATCCTGGCCCTTAAAGCCTTGCTCTGAGGATCTAAAACTTCGCTTACTTTATCTATTTTACCTTCGAAAACCTTATCAGGATAAGCAAGTATCGTAACCTTAGCACTGTAGCCTTCTTTTACTCTGGGGATATCAGCCTCATATACGTTCGCATATACCCAAACATTTTTAAGGTCAGAGATCGTAAAAAGATTGTCTCCCATGTCTGACCTAATGTAAGAACCTGAGTTCACTTTCTTTTCAATGATATAGCCGCTAGTAGGAGAAGTAATGGTATATTGACCACCTGAAGAACTGTTGTTACCGCCATTAATATGCAAAGCCACCTCAACTTTATTTTTTGCTGCCAGAGCTTTCTGGTAGTTCAACTTAGCTTCACCGTATTCACGCTCACTAGCGATACCACTTTTATAAAGTGACTCCGTATTTTCCATTGCCCTTTTTGAAATGGCCAGATCTGCTTCCGCACTGTTCAGATCGCTATAATTACCTGCGATGTCTGCACTACGAATTATTGCCAAAGCCTGACCTTTAGTTACTTTATCGCCAAGAGACACTTTTGTTTCTACAACTTGCCCGCTACTCCTGGGAAATATCTTCACCACGTTATTTTCATTGGATGTAACCTGCCCACTGAGAGACACCTGGTCATCAACATTACAATTACGCACTGTGTCTATTTGAATCATGTGCATCATAGTATCACTTAAAACAAAATGGGTATTTTCTGTTTTAGCTTCTTCTTTTCTGCCGCAGGAGTAAATAAGTGTAAGTGTTATAAAAAATATGATCGTATACTGTTTCATTTTAAAATATTTTTATTCAACGATGTCAATGCCAACAATATCATTTAGTACTTGTTTGGCAAGTCGGAGGTTTAAAATTTGTTCTAATTGTTTTTCTCTGATGTCGGAGTAGTCATCAAAATATGTAAGGAATTCAATAAGGCTGATCTGACGATCGTTGTAGCTCTTTATAATATTGTTATGCAGTTCATTATACTCTGTATAAAATTTGTTATTACTACCAGAGCTGAATTTAGCAGTCATCAACAATTTCTGATAGGCATTCAAAACATCGTTTTGTAGCTTTTTATCTGTCAATTGCATGGCAGCTTCCTCACTTTTCACCTGGAATTTAGATGATTTGATATTACCTTGATTTCTATCCCAAACAGGTAATGGTAGTGATATCCCTATACCATAATAATTAGGTGCGTAGTTTGAGTTTTGGTCGAACTCAGGACCAAAAGTAAGATCAGGAATAGCTAAAGACTTTTGTAAGGATAAATTTTGCTGTTGATATTTGAGTTGATACACCTCTTGCTGATAATCGGTATTATGCAGGCGTGCACTATCCAATAATGTAAGAACAGACAACTGAGGTATTTCTGCTGATTCAGTTTCAGGCAATAAAGGTTTTATATATGTATTGCCCGTAACCAGCAAGAGTGTTTTTAGTTCAGACTGGTTATCACTCAGTTCTTTTGCATTATCAACAATATCTTTTTGCAAACTAATTATCAAAGCCTGTACACGCAGATATTCTTTTTTTGCGATGTTGCCGAGGGTCAATTCTTTTTCCATGCCCTGCATCAGCTTTTGCAGTTGTTGCATTTCTTCATCATACAACTGCGCTTTGCTTTCATCCTGAGCTATGGTATACATATCAGTAAGTAATTGCACTCTCAGTTCGCGCATTGTAGCTTTAAATTGCCATTCTGCAAGATTTACATTGGTCTTTGCAATTGCAATTTGTTTGCCGCGCTTACCAGCTGTTTTTATCAGCTGTTGTACCTGTACATAATACTGACCTTGTATAATTTGATTGCCATTAGCATCTGTTACCGTGCTATGTTTAAAAAATCCCTCACCTTTTCTCCATACATTCTGATCTGTATTAAGTGTTGGATTTTCCCATTTCCTGGCTTGCTCAACCAATGCCTTACTGGATTGAATATTGTAATACTGTGCTAAAAGACTCAGGTTCTTTTCCAGAAACAGTTTCTCAGCTTGTTTTACATCCAACTTCAGTGTATCGGGAGCGGCAATATCTGTTTGGGCAAATATTTTGGTTTGCATCAGGCATATGCAACATAGTATGCATATACTTTTTGCAATCGTTTCTCGGAGCATGTCCAAATATATATTTAGGTATTAATGTTAATTGTTCGAGATTAAATCTCCATTAAAGGAGGCGACAAAATTAACAGTATTTGGGCGGAGGTGGGTTAATTTCCCGAAAGAAAAGATAAGAATAATCTGTAGTTAATATATTATGGTAGTTATTGGATACAAAAGGGATAAAGGGTACAAGGGGAATATTATTTACAACATATTGAAAAGTAATAAACTTTATTTCTTTGCCTTTAGTAGGTAAATGGTCTTTTGAATAATTGGATTGTGGCCCTCCATCCTCATTCTTTATTTGCTGTGCAGCTTTTCCTGTATTTGAATGTTTGTCTATTGAGAAATGAGACATTGTGGTGGGACTTGAGAAATGCAGGATTCTTTTATCATGAGAATTCACCTGCAAATAAAAGTGCAACAGGAGTACTACCCCGGTTATGAAAGTGATATATGATAAAAAATGTCGCACTATTCAAATTTGTATGCAATATTACTCATTGAAACAATAAGGGAGTGTTAAACCTTTGTTTTTTTATTATCATCGATTGTCAGATGGTCTAAAACATAAAAATCAACTAACTTTCGTCTTAAAGTATTGCATATGCAAGCCAAAGACATCATAAATGCGCTTGAAGAAATCGCCCCATTAACCTACCAGGAAAACTATGATAATAGTGGGGTGCAGGTAGGAGATATACAAACAACGTTAAAAGGAGTGCTTATAAGCCTGGATGTAACAGAAGCCATATTAGAGGAAGCATTGGAACGTGGCTGCAATATGATAATAGCCCACCATCCGCTTTTATTTTCGGGATTAAAGAGCATTACTGGTAAGACATATATAGAAAGGATCGTTCAAAAAGCCATTAAAAATGACATTGTGATCTATGCCATACATACGAATTTGGACAATATGGCTGATGGCGTAAATAAAATGATAGCAAGAAATTTAGGCTTAATAAACACCCGGATATTAGCTCCATTGGGTGGAATAATAAGTAAACTATATACCTATGCTCCTGAAAATGTAGCAGATAAGGTAAGAAATGCACTTTTTGAAGCCGGGGCGGGAAATATTGGAGCTTATAGCGAATGTAGCTTTAATAGTGATGGAACAGGAACCTTTAAGCCAGGAATAGATACTAACCCAACAATTGGGGAGGCCGGAGGTGAGCGGGAAAGTGTAAAAGAGGTGAAAATTGAGGTTTTAGTAGCAAAAGACAAGGAAAAACAAGTTTTAAAAGCCCTTTTCGACAATCATCCGTATGAAGAAGTGGCTTATGAGCTCATTGCAATACAGAACAGCAACCAGGAAATAGGTGCCGGAATGATAGGGATGTTGCCCAACCCTATGGCTGAGCTGGATTTTCTAAAACATATTAAAGAAAATCTAAACACAGATTGTATTCGCTATACGGCATTGAGGAATAAACCAGTTGGAAAAGTTGCTATATGTGGTGGGTCGGGTAGCTTTTTGCTGAAAGACGCAATAGCTCAAGGGGCTGACTTTTTCATTACGGGGGACTTTAAATACCACCAGTTTTTTGATGCAGAAGGGAAAATTGTTATATCTGATATAGGGCATTATGAGAGTGAACAATTTACAATTCAATTAATACAAGAAATACTTAAGAAAAAAATCCCTAATTTTGCGACTCTTTTATCAAATTTATCAACCAATCCTGTAAAATATTTTTGCTAACATATGGCTACTGTAAAAGACTTCTCTGTAGAGGAAAAATTAACTGCTGTTCTGACCCTGCAAAAGATCGACTCTAAGATTGACGAGATCCAGACACTGAAAGGTGAATTGCCAATGGAGGTAAAAGACCTTGAAGATGAGATCGAAGGTTTACAAACCCGTATCAATAATATTGACGCTGAAGTAAACAGCATCAATAATTTTATTGAACAAAAAACCAACGACAAGAAAGAAGCTCAGGCACTGATAAAAAAATACGAGAAGCAAGCTGAGAATGTAAAGAACAACCGTGAGTTTGAAGCTATCAATAAAGAAGTTGAGATGCAGGAACTTGAGGTGAAGTTGAATGATAAACACATTAAAGATGCCAGCTTTGAGTTGAAAGACCGTGCTATGCAACGTACAAAGACCGAAGATAAGATCAAAGATGTAGAGAAAGGTCTGAAACAAAAACGTTCTGAGCTTGAAAAGATCATTGCTGAGACTGAGAAAGAAGAAAAAGTATTAGCTAAAGATTCAGCTGACGCTAAAGAGAAAGTTGATCCACGCTTGCTTACAGCTTACGAACGTATACGCCACAGCTACCGTAACGGTTTGTCTGTAGTGCCTATATTACGTGATTCATGCGGTGGTTGCTTTAACGTGATACCACCACAGCGCCAATCTGAAATACGCCAACGCAAAAAGATCATTGTTTGCGAACATTGCGGCCGTATATTGGTGGATGTAGACCTGAACGACTCAGTAAAGATCAAACACTAAAAAAATTGAAATACTATTTTAAAAGGAGCCTTAAGGCTCCTTTTTTGTTTACTATCTTTATTGGAATAATAAAGTGAAACAGCTAATCTCTATACTATTTTGTTGCTTTTCGTTTGTCAGCCATGCACAGACTGAGAAACCTTATATTATTATTCTTGGTGTAGCACAGGATGGTGGCTACCCACATATAGGTTGCACAAAACAGTGTTGTGCCAAGGCCTGGCAAAATGATAGTTTAAAGAAGTATGTGGTCTCCTTTGCACTTGTAGATGAAGCAACCAACAAATGGTGGCTGTTTGAGGCCACGCCAGATATAAAAGAGCAACTCCAATTATTTAAAACGATCACGAAAAACAGCTTTAACTACTTACCGGATGGCATATTTATAACGCATGCACATATTGGCCACTACACCGGACTTATGGAATTTGGAAGAGAAGCTTTGAATACAAAGGGTGTAAAAGTGTATGCACTACCAAAGTTGAGATCATATTTAGAAACAAATGGCCCATGGAATCAACTGGTTACACTTCACAACATAGACATTGTGACACTTGATACCACACAAACAATAAAGCTAGGAAGCAATATAACGGTATCGACATTTACAGTGCCTCATCGTGATGAATATTCAGAAACCGGAGGTTTCAGGATAGCGGCAGCAGATAAAAAATACCTGTTCATACCTGACATAAATAAATGGGGCAAGTGGGATAAAAACATCATACAGGAAGTAGAATCTGTTGACATTGCTTTACTTGACGGTACATTTTATAATGCAGATGAGTTGGGCAAAATAAATATAACTGAAGTGCCACACCCTATGATCACAGAGACCATGCAACTATTCAAAGGTGCGAGCACGACAACAAAAGAGAAGATCTACTTCATTCATCTTAATCATACCAACCCGGTATTATGGGATACAGCTACAAAGCAAACCATATTGAATGCAGGATATAACCTTGCCAGACAGGGACAAAAAATTTAGTCATACACACTCACTCTCAATTCATCCAGCTATGCTTAATGTTGATAATAGTTCCTCAATAGCATTGTAAACACTACTCAATTGCTCTTGTGTGATGCAGTAAGGCGGTAAAATATAAATGATATTGCCGAGTGGGCGCATCAAAATTCCTTTATCAAGAAAGAAGCGGTAAATAAAATCTCGTTCTTTGCTATTGTACGATGTTCCTTCTCCTGTTTGTAATTCGATAGCGAGTATCGTACCTGTTTGTCTTATGTCTTTGATTGCTTGTATGTGCTCTATCTTTTTTCTGAATGAAGTGTGTGAATTTATGATGGCTTTGCGACTTGCAGTACACTCATCTTTCAACAACAGATCCAGGCTTGCAAGGCCTGCAGTACAAGCTATAGGATTACCAGTAAAAGAATGACCATGATAAAGAGTCTTTGTTCTGTCATCATCATAAAATACGTCAAAAATATCCTGCGTG
>Ga0207082_1138_pt1 | contig 13084 bp, 10 predicted proteins | sample Alteio_BWMinHeat_56_FD_153588 | JGI IMG/M metagenome (GOLD analysis project Ga0207082, IMG submission 153588) | Enriched cells from forest soil in Barre Woods Harvard Forest LTER site, Petersham, Massachusetts, United States -... | ecosystem: Environmental > Terrestrial > Soil > Temperate forest >...
AAGTTCTTTGCCTTTGAGCCTGTCTGTAACAAGATCAGCAAGAAATTTGCTAAATGGCATGATATTTTGCCGTACACTGGCTTCTTCGAGTGCTGCCATATATTTGCTACGTTGCTCAACTGGCACGACTATCCATGGATATCCACCAGCAGCCAACATGACATTCATTAAAAAACGTCCTATGCGTCCGTTGCCATCCATGTAGGGGTGAATATATACAAAGAAAAAATGGCCTAGCACAACTCTTACCGCTGCTTCTTTTTCATCGCTTAGAAGATCACAAAATGCTGGCATAAGATCGCGCACGGCATCTGGATTAGGCGGAACATGCATGGAGCGGCGAATATAAACTTGTCCACGACGATAGCCAGCAAGATCAGCAGGTTTAACGATGCCTGCGGTCACACATGGTGCAAACATTTCGCGATACCACTCACGATGATCTTCATCAAATACCTTGCCAGGATTAATACCTTTTAGAACTTTTCGTAAACTTTTTTCTACCTCTTTAAAAGCTTGCCAATATCCTCGAGCAGCAAGAGCTGCAACATGTTCTCTATCATTTTCGCTGTTACCAGGATTCCATGTCCTGCTTTTGACACGTTGGATGAGGTCTTGGCTAACTCTATAGCCTTCAATTGATAATGAATGATAAGCGTCAGTGACATAAGTTTCTTCAACACGTTTAAGATAGGCGTTTGGGTTTGTGGGTCGACCTGGTGGCTGGGGAAAGTGTGCCAGGACTACCTCGCGCATCTCCTGCCACATGATGCGTGCACGATTGACGTAAGGAGATCGTTCTCGGCTCAATAGGCTGATTGTTGGTATTGCATCAAATGGGTCAGTTTCACGCACGTCATAACCGGCGGAAGACATGGTTTTGATGATCTCATCTGCAATGCGGTCACGACCGATATTTCTAAATGCACCCGCTAATCGGCCTGCAATGGTGCTGTGTCCTCCAGCCAATAGCAATCCAAGAACTTCAGAAGCGTCTCGTATCAATGATAGTGCAGTTCGCGCATCAGTGAGATTTTGGGTGAAAAATCTTGGTGAGCAAGATATGAGAGCAGAAATTAACGAAAAAGCGCGCATGCCATTTACAATTTCTATCTCTTTTGTTTCAGGCATTGGATATCGTGCATCAAAAAGCGATGTTTTATGAGGAAGAGGAGTTACTTTGTTTCGTCCTTTGGGCGACCGAATAAAAAGCTGTTGTGGCACTGTCCAGCTTCCTGCGTGCAGGGAGAGAGATTGCTCGGGAGATAAACACCATTCATCGCCAAACCGTTTGTTAAGATACGCAGAACAAAAATTCCAAAATGATGCATACCACGCGGTGCTTTCTCCTGCTGACTCATCTTGCCGAGAGGGGATATACCAGCCTTTCATAACTTCCTGTAAAAAGCCGTTTTTGAGTAAGCGTTCCCTATGTGTACGAGATAGATCGCTTGCTTGAATAGCAATAATGCCACGCTCCTGAAGCTTCCTCAGGGCTTCAAGCGATTCAGCCAATTTTTCAGATGGGGAAGCCATAGTTATCTCAGTAAAATATGTAGGATCACCTTGTATTATACATAGCTTATTGTGTTGTGTCATATATAGCTTATTATGTTGTATTATATATAGCTTATTATGTTGTATTATATATAGCTTATTATGCTGTGCTACATATAGCTGATTTTGTTGCCCAATTTATAGCCAATATCATGGAAGAATACGGATAACGCGATTTTTGATAATCCAGGCATCAAGGTCTTTTTTTCTGGAGCGAATAGCACGACCAAATCTTAAGAATTCCGGGCCACGAGTACGATTGACACGATAACCATTCATCCAATCTTACCTTAAAAACTACGACTCATTCTGATGTATTGTGCAGCTTTCGATTTCAGTAAGTATTTGCTCGTCTAATGTGTCAGTGCAATTAGTAGCGGGGATATTTACGAGCAAATGGTCATGATCGTGCGGTTTATGGCGCAAACCTCATAGATCATCTATCCAAAGTATTGGGAGAGGAGGGTGTGCCCCATTGTTCATCCAGACGTTTGTATGAGTATCGCCTTTTTTATCAATCCTACCCCGAAATATTGCGGTCACGGCCCACAGAATTTAAAATTCAATTAAATCAATTACTTGAAGACACGCCGAAAGTAAATGTTCGGTTAACCCGTCGTATCTATCCGATGCATATATCTTTTTGCTAAGGCGCAGGCGTCTGTCACCCCGGAAAACACCCCGCCTCTGTCATTCTAAAGAAAACTGTGCTCGCCGGGGTGTTTATCTGGGGCCTGGGCTTTGCGATAATGAAAAATACTATTTTTCACAACCATCATACTCATCGCGCCCTGATACTTTATACATTCACACTATCATATTAGCATTCAAAAAAAGAATTTTCTTTCACTACCGCAAAAGCCCAGACCCCGGATAAACACCCCGGCGAGCACAGTTTTCTTTAGAATGACAGAGGCGGGGTGTTTTCCGGGGTGACAGACGCCTGCGCCTTAGCAAAAAGAGCCTTAGCAAAAAGATATATGCATCGGATAGATACGGGGCGGGTTAACCGAACAAAATCAGTGAATCGCTGTACTAGAATTTAAGTTGAGATTTTATTTCCTTATCCTTATATAGCTTAGTATCCTGAATGCTGTCCAGTAGCTTCCGTTTATTCGCGGGGTCTTTATATAAAGACGAATGATTTCCCCAATAGGGAATAGCATAATTATTTTTAAATTCGTTAAGTTTGGTTTGTGAAGTATGAGAGAGTTCCTTTTGTTTCAATTTATCCCAGATGTGATGTTTGCGTGATTGAGTTGCTTTTAAATCTTTTTCTAATTTTGCAAAGTCATGACAAAGCGTTTGGGCAGATTTAAAGAATGTAAATATAGGCTGATTGGTCTTGTTGTCATTTTTCTGAAATACATTTATACCACCCGGGGTAGCCATCATCTGTTTAATGTTTTCATGTTCAGAGAAAACTTTTTCTGCAAGATGAATACCCTCTTGCTGTGTTTTTCCCATGGAATCAAAGTCCATAAAGCTAACGATGTTAAGCACAAGCTCCATGGGTAAATAGTTAAAAAAAGAAGGTGACTCTTTGTTGTTTCTATTGATAGCCAATAAGATAAGTAAATTTAAAAAATTATTTCTGGGTAGATGATGTCCTTCTTTGAAATAGATGAGTGATAATTTACCCAGTTCTTTGATCGCGGCATCGTACCGGCCATTTATATTATTTGCAATTAATCGATGTAAAAGAGAGTTGCCTTTACTATCTTTAGTATCAGGATCAGCACCTAGGCGCACTAATTTCATGGCATCTTTGGCATACCATCTACCGCCAATTAAGCATTGTAAGGGTGTCAGGCCAGCATCATTTTGAATATCGATTTTTGCATGGTAAGTCTTTACGAGTTCTTTGATCGCGGCATCGTACTGGCCATTTACATTACTTGCAGCTAATCGATGTAAAAGAGAGTTGCCTTTATCACCTGTCGTATTAGGAGACGCGCCTAGGCGCACTAATTTCATGGCATCTTCAACATACCATCTACCACCAATTAAGCATTGTAAAGGTGTCAGGCCAGCATCATTTTGAATATCGATTTTTGCATGGTAAGTCTTTACGAGTTCTTTGATCGCGGCATCGTACTGGCCATTTACATTACTTGCAGCTAATCGATGTAAAAGAGAGTTGCCTTTATCACCTGTCGTATTAGGAGACGCGCCTAGGCGCACTAATTTCATGGCATCTTCAACATACCATCTACCACCAATTAAGCATTGTAAAGGTGTCAGGCCAGCATCATTTTGAATATCGATTTTTGCATGGTAGGTTTCTACTAGTTCTTCGATGGTGGAATCGCAACGGCCATTTGCATTATTTGCAACTAATCGATGTAAAAGAGAGTTGCCTTTATCATCTGTCGTATCAGGATGCGCGCCTAGGTGCACTAATTTCATTGCAGCATTTTGGTAAAACGGGCCTTCCATTAGAGTCTTCAGTTGGTTAGTTTTAATTACATCGATATTTCTAAGCATCATGGCCAATTACTCCTCAATGATTGTGTATTTTCAGTAACGCACTACAAGCCATAATTAAGTCTAATTCAATGAGACTGATCCACTTATACTCAACTTAGGCAGTCTATTAATTTATAATAATAAATTCGCTACGCTTGCCGCCACTTTATTCTCGGTATAGTTAATGAGTGGTAATGAACTTCCCAAAGTCTTCGATCAATCTCAAGCTGATATTGATGCTGCTATTGCTGCCATTAATGCTAGCGAAATTGAAAGAGGCACCAAGGATTTTGCCATCTCTTGCATTAAATTGGCTGTTTGGCTACCCAAAGCACTTCTTGAACATAAAATTAAACTATCCAATCGGGGTGACAGGATTTGAACCTGCGACATCTGCCTCCCGAAGGCAGCGCTCTACCAGGCTGAGCCACACCCCGAACGTTGAAAATTATTTAATAAGTCCTATCTACAACAAAATCACTCAATTTTTCTAGTGCTTTTCGATAAGGGGTTGAAGCAATATAGGATAGTGCTTCTCTTGCTTTCAGAGCATGATACTTTGCTGTGTCGGCAGTGTACTTTATCGCAGCGGTAGATTCAATGATCTCAAGTATTGCATTGAGATTTTTGCTAGAGCCAGTTTTTATTGCATTTCGGATGAGGTTGAGACTCACTCCTTTACTTTCGCGCATGGCATGAATTAAAGGTAGAGTTGCCTTTCCTTCAGAGAGATCTTGGCCAACATTTTTACCTGTTTGGTCTGCGGATTGACTATAGTCTAAAGCGTCATCGATTAACTGATAGGCAAGTCCCAAATGCAATCCAAACTCGCGCAATGCTTCGATATCGCTGATTGAATTTGTGGATAACGTGGCACCTAGTTGTGCTGCGATTTCGAATAATTTAGCAGTCTTGCGCTGGATGATATCAAAATAAAATTGTTCTGTCGTATCTGGATTATTACAATTTACTAATTGTAAAATCTCACCTTCGGCAATATAGGGTGTTGCTTTGGCAAAAATGTCAAGGACTGCACCATGCTTAATTTCAACCACGATTTGAAATGCCCGGGAATAGAGAAAGTCTCCAACGAGAACGCTCGCATCATTGCCCCAGAGAGTGTTAGCTGTTTTATGGCCGCGTCTTAATGTTGAGTCATCTACGACATCATCATGCAAGAGTGTTGCTGTGTGTATGAGTTCGATGACAGCAGCAAGATCGATATGCTTTTGGCCACGATGAGCAAGCGCACGAGCGCTTAACAAGAGCACCAGGGGGCGTACTCTTTTACCACCGCAGGTCAAAACATATTCAATAATGTCCTTAATCATGGGAATGTTAGATTCCAACTGAGAGATGATAAAGTGGTCTGTAGACTCCAAATCTTCTCTCACTAGCGTGCGAATCGACTCTAACGGCATGCGATTGTCTCTATTTTTTATTGCAAGGGTGAATCGTAGTAATCCCCTGAGATACTGTCAAGGTTGATATATAGTGTTCAGCCGTTCCCGTTACAAGCACGGGATGGCTTAAATGTTTATATGATCAATTTGGAATAAATTCGAATTGATCATATAGAGGGAAGAATCGCACGGCCCCCTCGCTTCGCTCTCCCCTTCTAAGAACACCCCATCGTGTAAAGTTAGCGGGAACCGCTGTATAGTGTTCCAGATAATTACCGAGAACACTATAACTATTCACCTCCAATTAATAATAGACTTGCTGCGGGGTATGGATTAATCAAACAATTATGATAAATTATAAGCCGATGATGGTTAGCGTAGCAGGGTTGGACCGCGCTTGCCTTGGAGCGGCAACGGAGTGAACAGTTAATGATTCGGATGAGTGGAGATCAGGTATGCCTTCTTTTGATATTGTTTCTAATGTTGATAACCATGAAATTACTAATGCTGTGGATCAGGCTAACCGCGAAATCACAAATCGATTTGACTTTAAAGACACTAACGCGCGACTTGAACTCAGTAAAGATAAGATCACAATTATAGCGCCTAGCGATTTCCAATTAAAACAAGTCGATGAAATTTTACGCAATAAGCTTGCCAAACGAGGTGTAGATACCCGTTCTTTGCAATATAAAGAAATAAGTGTGAACTTAAGTGAGACAAAGCAAACGATAGAAGTCAAGCAAGGTATTGATGCAGAGAATGCAAAAAAAATTACTAAGTTAATGAAGGAATCCGGCGTTAAAGTTCAGGCATCTATCCAAGGTGACCAAGTTCGTGTCACGGGGAAAAAACGCGATGATTTGCAAGAGGTGATTGCGATGTTGCGCGAAGCGAAAGTGTCTATTCCTTTGCAATATGTGAATTTTAGGGACTAGAAGTGAGAGCATAGCTCTTCAATTCGGTTTTTTGTGGCTCATCGGGAATTTCCGCGGTATGAATTATTCATACCGCGGAAATTCCCGATGAGCCTTTTTAATTTTGTGTTTTCTTATGGAAAGGATTTTTACTAGTTTTAAACTCAATGAGTACAGGTGTGCCGAAGAGATTTAGTTTTTTTTGAAAGAAGTGTGCAAGAAATTTGCGGTAACTCTCTGGCAACGCATTTAACTGGTTACCATGGATGACAATAGTAGGAGGATTATTGCCACCGGGGTGCGCGTAGCGCATTTTGACACGACGTCCATGCACAAGAGGGGGTTGATGTGTGCTTTGTGCTTGCTCAAGCAGACGACTTAACAGTGGGGTTGATAATTTTTTTGTGGCAGACTCATAAGCTTCATTCACGGAATCAAATAAATTACCTACGCCAGAACCGTGTAATGCAGATATATAATGTACGCGGGCAAAGCGAACGAAGTCGAGATGTCTGTCGATAGTTGCCCTAGCATAGTCACGCGCCTCCTCAGTCATCCCATCCCATTTATTCACTGCAATGACGAGCGCTCTACCACAATCCAACACAAATCCTAGTAGTTTTAAATCTTGCTCAGAGACGCCTAGCCGCGCATCAACAACATAAAGCACGACATGAGAGCTTCCTATCGCTTGTAGTGTTTTTACTACAGAAAATTTTTCCGGTACGTCAGAAATTTTTTTACGCTTGCGAATACCGGCTGTGTCAATCAAGGTGTAATATTTTTCAAAACGTTCCAGTGGGATAAAGATGCTATCTCGAGTTGTGCCGGGTGAATCATGTACGATGACACGCTCTTCGCCAAGCATACGGTTAGTGAGCGTCGATTTGCCCGCATTGGGGCGGCCAACTATCGCTAGCTTAATACTATGTGTCTCGTCTTCGGGGGCAATGACAGAGTGGGTTGATTCTGGAAAAAGTGTTTCAATGAGATGAGCAATTCCTGAACCGTGCGCGGCTGCAATGGGCACGGGCTCACCAAGGCCTAACTCATGGGCATCAGCAACGCTGCTAGATGGATCTAGACCTTCAGTTTTATTTACAACTAGAAATAAAGGTTTATTAGACCGACGTAGGGTGTTTGCTATCATTCGATCGTCGGGTGTAATGCCCGCTTGCCCATCGACTAAAAAGAGTATTTTATCCGCATCTTCAATTGCTTGTAATGCTTGTTTAGTGATGAGTTGACCCACATCATCCATTTCTTCAGTAATACCACCCGTATCGATGATAATGAAATGGCGATCATCGAGTGTGACTTCACCATATTGACGGTCACGAGTCGTACCAGGAAATGCAGAGATAAGTGCATCTCGCGTTCGTGTGAGACGGTTAAATAATGTAGATTTGCCGACGTTTGGACGGCCAACAATAGTAACAACAGGCAGCATGATTATCTCAGGGTGTAAGCGGCTAAATACCCATTATTAGTGAGTGTGTATATTATATTATTTTCAACGATAGGCGCTGTATAAATCGCTGAACCCAAGTGTACTCTTGCGGCAAAGTGACCATCGCGCTTACCTAGCCAGTGTAAGTAACCTTCAGCATCACCAATGACAATATAGTTTCCCATAAGAGCAGGACCGCTGACAATGCGGTATTCAAGTCTGTTTTGGCGCCAGCTTACTAAGCCACTGTCTGCACTGAAAGCCCAAACAAGACCTCTTGCGTCAGATATATAAACTGTTGTGTCATCAGCGATCATGCCAGTATACGAAGAAATATCATGCGTCCAGAGTATTCTACCAGAGGTCCAATCAAGCGAGGATATTTTACCCTGGTACGTTGCCACATAGAGATGATGCTCAAATAGAATAGGATCGGCGTCAATATCAATCATGCGCTGAATAGCAAATGCACCTTCTGGAATAGCCACCGTTTGCAGCCATAACAATTGGCCGTCTTGAAGACTGAGCTTGGCGAGATTGCCATTTGCATAACCAACAACAACATGATGATCACGAATAAGCGGTGCACTGGAGCCACGCAAAATTAAATTGGGTTCTACTTGTTGGAACGCCCATAATTCATGCCCATCCCTGATAGACAAGGCGCGGGTATAACCATCGACTGCCTTCACAATAACGATGCCGCTGCCAATGGCTGGTTTCGCAATAACTTCACCTGGGACTGTCCTCTTCCACAACTCTCTACCACTAGCCTGCTGTAATGCAATAATATCGCCATGATGACATCCAACCACAACAATGCCATCACCGACGCCTGGCCCTGTTGTAACTGGCAAGCGTAGGTTAGTTTGCCAATTTATGCGGCCATTTGTTTTGTTAAGAGCAGTGATGGTGCCATTGTTACTGGCGGTAAAAACAGCCGTTTCACCTAGTGTGGGACTCATTTTAAGGTAGTCATCCGCAGGTGTGCCTTCACCAACTTTTGTCGACCAGAGCAGTTGTGGCGTGACCTCTGGTGTAAAATGAGCCAGCGGTGTGGGTGTGGGTGTGTTATCTTTTTCAAAAAAACCGCTGCAAGCAGTAAGTAGGAAAATAAAAAAAATGGATATTACACAAGCTTTACTATTTTTAACAATGTGACTGCTCATAGTTGGAAACTCAAATTAGGGTGCTGATGGGATTGTAGTGGTGAGATTATCGTATTTCATTCGGAGTAATGGTCTAATCACCTCAGCATTAGGTAATTCTGATAATGCTTGCTGATAGGATTCGCGTGCCATGGCTTCATTATTCATGGCAAGATAAGCATCACCTCTTACTTCATTTGTCATACCATTAAAACTTTTATCCTCAACAGTTTGCAATTGCTTGATGGCGTCTTTTGGTTTTTGTTCAGTAATTAGTATGCGCGCGAGACGTATTCTAGCGATTTGTCGGAATGAGCTAATCCTGCTATGGTCGATTACCCAATTAAGATGCTGTTCTGCTGCTGGATAGTCTTTGTTAGTAACGGCATCTCTAGCCAGCATCAAGGCAGCCATTTGGCCATAAGTGGTTTTAGGGTAATGGCTAAAAAGTTTATTTGCTTGTACCAGCGTGGCCACATTATCGTTCTGAGCACGCATGGTCAACATTTCATCATAAACAGCAGAAGCATGATTGAGTATTTTGCTCTGGCGCTGCTGCCAGTAACGCCAACCTGTGATAGCGACAACGGCAATAATAACTCCAGCCAAAATGACTAGGCTGTATTGTTTTATCCAATTTTTTAGTATCTCTATCTGCTCTTGTTCAGTCAAATATTCTGTCAAGGGATGCTCCTCAGAAACGTCGCCTCTTTAGGCACTGTATTAAATCAGATTTTTTTGTAAGAGGGAACTCTGTACATGACAATATTTACTTTTCCTATTATTTAACGTTAGCACAGTTACTATTCAGTCTCTATTTAGTCGCTGGCGCGAAATAGACTCTGCTGTCGTCCTGAGCACTCTTGCTGTCATCCTGAGCGAAGCGAAGGATCTCAAGTAATTGATCAACAAAGAGATCCTTCGCTTCGCTCAGGATGACAATTGGGAATCAGGGTGACAATTGGAAAAATGGTAATTTCGCGCTAGCGACTATTTAGGATTGCTTTTTCGAGATTTTTAGTTTGAGGTATTCGGCTAATTCGTCTTGATAGAGAGATTGTTGGGGTATATCTTCGCGTAAATTTTTAAGCGATACGGAACGAGTTTTCAACTCATGCTCACCGACGATGAGAGCGTATTGAGCGCCACTTTTATCTGCTTTTTTGAATTGATTCTTTAAACTTCCTCCACCACAATGCAATACTAGTCTTAGGCCAGGCACTTTGGCGCGTAAGTAATTGGCGGTTTTAAGCCCTGCTGCGAATGTAGCTTCACTATCTGTAATCAAATACACATGGAGACCGCTATCTGCCCTATGATTCTTATCAGTTTGCTGCATCAGCGAAATGGTGCGTTCTATACCGAATGACAATCCGATGGCGGGCGTTGATTTGCCGCCAAGCTGTTCTACAAGACCATCATAGCGTCCCCCAGCACAAATCGTACCTTGTGCGCCTAATCGATCTGTTACCCATTCAAAAACTGTTTTCGTGTAGTAATCTAAGCCACGTACTAAGCAAGGATTAATCTCAAAATTAACGCCAGCGTGAGTTAAATATTCCTGCAGTTTCTCAAAATGCTTTAGCGATTCATCATCCAGATGGTCTAACAATTTTGGAGCATTAGATATAATTTTTAGCATGTCTGGATTTTTGCTGTCCAGAATGCGCAGAGGATTTTTATGTAGACGATGTGTACTGTCTTCATCAAGGCTGTCAACATGTTCTTTAAAGTACTGAACTAAACGTTTGCGATACTCACTGCGCGATGCTTTCGTGCCTAATGTATTGAGCTGCAATTTAGAAAACGATTTTATTCCTAATTTTTCTAGAATAGCGGCTGACATGAGGATGAGTTCGGCATCGATATCAGGACCTGTTAAGCCAAATACTTCAGCAGAAAATTGATGAAATTGCCGGTAGCGGCCTTTCTGAGGACGTTCATGACGAAAAAATGGCCCTGAATACCAAAGCCGTTGCACCTGATTGTGCAATAACCCATGTTCCATCGCGGCACGAACACAGCAGGCCGTCCCTTCTGGGCGTAATGTTAGGCTTTCTTGGTTGCGATCGAGAAAGGTATACATTTCTTTCTCAACAATGTCTGTTACTTCGCCAATGGAACGCTTGAATAAATCGGTTTTCTCAACAATAGGAAAACGAATTTCTTGGTAGCCATGTCCTAATAAAATTCTTCGAAAAATATATTCAACATACAGCCATAAGAAGGTCTCTGGTGGAAGAATATCGTTCATTCCTCGCACGGCTTGGATCATTTCTACCACAATTATCTCCTTTACTCGGCAATAGTGTTGTTCGTTTCATTGTCGTAGGGGTCAGTATTATCATTCGTATCATGGATATTATAGTAAGTACGATGGTGCCTTTTATGCACTTTCTTTTTGTAGGTGAATTCACCGATAGGGGTCGAGCTATCTGTCAGCGAGAAGTAGGTTGCCGAAGCTTGGCTCACATAATCATTTAACTGATTAGACATTCGTTGCAATGCATTCACTCTCAGCTGAGCCATTAGTATCGTAGAAAGACTCGGGGATGGCATGAGCGTATCCCAAGCGGTATCCTGCTGTGGATTTGCACCTAATTTTTGTTTTTTAACAATGGGTTCCAATGATTTTATGGGTTGTGTTTTAGGATGTTCATACTGCCATAGTAATATTGAAACCACGATGATAAGAGTAAAAAATAGTATGACCTTATACATTTTAAACGGCTTAGGTACAATCAGCACGTTACCGAGATTACGTGGTGATTTGAAGATCCTCGGTGTTCTTCTTGGTCGTGTCTCTGTGGTTATTGTTTTCAGTGGGTAATAATATTGATGCAAGCTAATATTTACGATAAGTAAAAATATAATAAAATGAGCTAATGATTGCGTATAGTAATCGCCAGTTAGGAGATTAGTTAATGCAGTTTTATCACCCCGGTTGAAGAGGTATGCGTATTTGTCCATTAAAGAAAGAGATTTTGTCGTAGCAGTCATAAGGGGGTGATTGGCGGCAGATTGGCGCGGAATGGTACTGACCGCCGTGGGGGCGTGAGCATCTGGGGTGGAAGCCGTATTGGCGATGGTTTCTTGGGCTGTATTCGCACCGGGTGGGACTGTATGGGTGTTTACAAGGTCTGCTGCATAGTCATGAGATGATAATGCAGCATGACTCTTACTCTCTGTAGTCGCTTGGTTAGTATCAGTTGAATGCGCATTTAAAGCGGGTGTAGCGTGCTCTGTATCAGAGGGCATCGCTTGATTGAAAGTATCCTGGAGTATAGGTAGTTTTGCCTCAGGCGCTTTGTGTGAGTGCCACCAAATTCCTACCAATCCAATCAGTGTAATTGCAATGAGATAGGTGAAAAGTTGCATAAAAAAATTGCCAATGCTAGCAGGCATGGATCGTGTGCTGGTTGAAGTTGGCCCATTGGCTGATATGTGCACAGTTGCTGGCACGGATGTGCTTTCTTCTATATCGGGCTTTGGCTTGAGCAGCTCCAGGGCGCTTTTGATTTCGAGCTCGGGAATCTCTAATAGTTTGCTGTAATTTCGGATATAGCCACGTATGAAAGTCAGTGGCAAATCTGTTGTAAATTCTCCACTCTCTATCATGGTAATCATGGTTTCATGCAAGCGTAATTGTGCGGCTGCATCCTTGCGATCCATGCCTAACGCTTCACGAGCGGCCTGTAAGCGCACACCAAATGGTATGGGCTTTTGCTCAGTGGGGCTAGATTGTAGAGTTTCATTTATCATAGAACGTCACTATCCTTGTTTAATGTACAGTGCTTCACATTAAATTGTATGACGATCAGACATTCTCGCCAACGACTTTCTTCTTGGCGGACTGTAGATACCGTTCGTGACGTCGGGTGCGGTCTTTCACCTGGCCTTTTAATTGTCCGCAGGCTGCATCAATATCATCTCCTCTTGTCCTGCGAATAGTGGTGTTTAACCCTCCTTTGATTAAAATATCACGAAAACGGTTGATAGTATGCATATCAGATCGCTGATATTGAGTGTGAGGGAAGGGATTGAAAGGTATGAGGTTCATTTTTGCACGTACACCATCTAATATTTTGATAAGTTGTATTGCATGTTGAGGTGAGTCATTGATACCCGCGAGCATGACAT
>Ga0207082_1139_pt1 | contig 12882 bp, 9 predicted proteins | sample Alteio_BWMinHeat_56_FD_153588 | JGI IMG/M metagenome (GOLD analysis project Ga0207082, IMG submission 153588) | Enriched cells from forest soil in Barre Woods Harvard Forest LTER site, Petersham, Massachusetts, United States -... | ecosystem: Environmental > Terrestrial > Soil > Temperate forest >...
AATTTAGGAAAAACGAGGCAAATACAATTTGCGTCCCTACAATGAGCAGGGTCACAGAGGGTATGGTAATACGCATCATTTCGCTTGGGAGCAGCGTACCAAACTGCGCTTTCATCCACACACCGAGTGACAGAATTGACCCTGAAAGTCCTAAAAACGCGAGTCCTAATCCTATCATAATGCCTTTTTCGAGCGTAAATTTTTGCAGCAATTGGTCTAATTTTCTTGTTAATGGTATGCCTATACTACCACTGCCAATAATCTTACCGCATATATAAAAAAATATGGATTGTAATCCGACTATCAAAAATGCGCTGGCGAATAATAAAGTATGGATATCTAGCGCATAAGGACCGATGTGTAATGGCGTGACAATTAATATACTCATTACTATCGCTCCTAATATAGCCAGAAATAGACCTGGATATAAAAACATCCACCTTGGACTAAACATGAGCAACAAGCGTAGATGGCGCCACCCATCCCGCCATTTCCTCAGATGGGGAAGTCTATTTCTTCCATCAGGTGACAAGGTTGTTGGAACTTCAATTATTCGTAATTGTTTTAGCGTTGATTTAATCACCATCTCACTAGCAAATTCCATTCCTGGTGTCTGCAGTTGCAATCGAGTGATAGCATCCCGATTAAAGCCGCGCAATCCACAATGAAAGTCGCCGATTGGCGTTTTAAAAAATAATCTACCTATAAACGACAAAACAGGATTACCCAGATATTGATTTAAAAATGGCATGGCACCGGGTTTGATACCACCTTGAAATCGATTACCCATTACTAATTCATAACCATTTCTTAATTTTTCTAAAAAAGGAGAGAGATTTGAAAAATCGTAACTATCATCAGCATCGCCCATGATGATATATTTACCTTGAGCAGATTGTATTCCTGCAATAAGAGCCGCTCCATATCCAATTTGGGCCACGTGAATAACCCGCGCCCCTCGTTTTTCCGCAAGATACTCTGAACCATCTGTGCTGCCATTATCAGCAATGAGAATTTCACCTTCGATTTTTTCACGCGTTAAATATGACTTTGCTTTATCGATACATTGAACAATCGTTTCCGCCTCATTGAGACATGGCATCAATATGGTTAATTCCAAATCCTTCTCCTTATGTCTTCGTGCAGAATCAAATTATATTGACTATGGGAAATAAATTTAAATTTTATAGACAAAGAACATTTTTATATAGTTCCTCAGCAGAAGGATAAGGACTATTTTCAGCAAATTCTTCGGCTGCTTTGATTTCAACGGTGATCTCATTCTCGAGTTGCTCAACCCTATCTTTATCCAGCATGTTTGCCAAACGAACAATCTGATCCCTCTCTTTCCAACGACGATATTCATCCAAATCACGGTAATTATCACTATGATCATCTCGTGGCCCTACATGCTCTAACCAACGATAGGTTGAACATTCAATGAATATTGGACCATTATGATGGTTGCGGATATGAGACACAGCTTTTGCAATCGTGTCGCGGACACCAAACACATCATCATCACAAAGCTTATGCGTTTCGATGCCATACGTTGCCACACGTTCACACAATTTTTCAGTCGCCCAGCGTTTTTCAAGTGGAGTATGTATGGCGAGACGGTTATTTTCACAAACATAAATAATAGGTAAGTTGCGCAAGGCAGCAAAATTCAGGGATTCGTAAAAACAACCTTCTTCCGTACCCCCATCACCAAAAACAGAGACCACCACACGTTGGCGTCCGGTTTTTTTCGCTTCCATTTGCATTGCCAACGCATAGCCTGTCGCCACTGGAATGGTAGTACCAACCACCGCTGAGGCCCCCAAAATACCATTCTTCATATCCACAAGGTGCATTGATCCTGCCTTGCCAGAAGCACAACCTGTTACTTTGCCATATAATTCAGCCATCATTTCATTTAAATCACCACCCTTAGCAATGTAAGTGGCATGACAGCGATAGGTATTGGAAACAATGTCATCTTTTTCTAATGGATCACAGATACCAACGGCAATAGCTTCCTGGCCAACCGATAAATGAACAGGACTCTTGATCGCATCGGTATGATAAATTTCAGCAAGATGGAGTTCGAATCTGCGAATCATTGACATTTTTTTATATAGGCGTGCGGCTAACTCTTGTGTATACATATCCTAAAATCCTCTAAGTCATGAAAATCATATCAAACTTTGTTACCTTCAATGTGATTTATAGTTTCACCCACTCGATTCAAATTCAATTGTTGCAATATCTGCATGCATAATTCGGAGTGATTGAGTGTATAGAAATGCAACCCAGGCGCACCGCCTGCAATGAGTCGCTGGCATAAATGATAAACCATTTCAACACCAAATTTTCTTACCGACTCCACATCATCACCATAAGCTTCCAAGCGCTTGCATAACCAGCGTGGAATTTCCGCTCCGCACGTTTCTGAAAATCGTATTAACTTTCTAAAATGTATAATTGGCATAATACCCGGCACAATGGGCATAAAAATTTGTTGCTTAGCGCACTCTTCAAGAAAATAAAAATAAGCATCTGGATTAAAAAAATATTGAGTAATAGAACTATTTGCGCCCGCTTCATATTTTCGCTTGAGGTTTACTATATCTGACATCGAATTTTTTGCCTGAGGATGATATTCAGGATAAGCGGCAACCTCAACGTGAAAGTAATTACCCGTTTCATCACGAATTAATTTCACTAACTCACTGGCTAATTTAAATTCGCCTATTGAACCCATACCTGAAGGTAAATCTCCGCGCAGTGCGACAATCCGTTTTACCCCGAGTGATTTATATTGATTTAAAATATCAACAAGATTCTCTCGATTAAATCCAATACACGATAAATGCGGTGCAATGGGTGTTGTCGTGTCCCGTTTAAGTGCCTTAACCATGTCAATAGTTCCTTCACGCGTTGAACCACCTGCACCGAAGGTAACAGAAAAAAAATCGGGTGATATTGCATTCAACTCAATGGCGGAGCGCAGAAGAGTACGTACACCATCATGCGTTTTCGGTGGGTAAAATTCAAAACTAGTGACAAACGGTTTAAGGTATTTCATAGTATCCTTACTCACTTAAATGCGTTGCTAACCAACGCTTTATAATAGATATATCCATTTGCTTTCGTCCAGCATAATCGATGACTTGATCCTCACCGATTTTCCCAACACCAAAATAATGTGATTGTGGATGCGAAAAATAAAATCCACTCACTGAGGAAGCAGGCAACATGGCAAAATTTTCAGTCAATGAAATCGACGCCTGATCTTCTGCATGCAACAAAGAAAACAGTAAGGGCTTCTCGGTGTGATCAGGGCAAGCAGGATAGCCAGGTGCTGGACGAATTCCACGATAGGTAGCCTGAATCAAATCTTCATTGGTAAAATTTTCATCGGGGACATAATTCCAAAATTCCTTTCTCACGCGTTCATGCAAACGCTCAGCAAAGCTTTCCGCCAACCGATCAGCCAATGCCTTTAACATAATACTGTCATAATCATCATGATTTTTTTCAAATAGTTGCAATTTTTTTTCCATATTAAGCCCTGATGTCACGGCAAATCCACCCATATAATCAGCTATGCCAGTGGATTTTGGCGCGATAAAATCAGCGAGAGAAACATTGGCTTTGTCTCTTGGCTTACGTGTTTGTTGTCTTAGCATGCGAAACGTCGCAATAACGGTATCCCGATCATCATCGGCATAAATTTCAATATCATCTGCTACACTATTCGCTCTAAAAAACCCCAAAACCGCATTCGCCTGCAGCCAATTTTCTGTAACCAGCTTAGAGAGCATGTCTTTTGCATCATCGAACAAACTCCTTGCACTTGACCCAATGACTTCATCCTCAAAAATATGCGGATAGCGTCCGGCCAATTCCCAGGTATGAAAAAAAGGCGTCCAATCGATATAATTGATCAATTCGGCTAAGGGATAATTTGCAAATGTTTTGACGCCTAAAAAAGTAGGTGCTGGGGGATGATAACGTGACCAATCGATATTGAATTTATTGGATCGTGCTGCTTGCAAACTGATGAGCTCATTCACGGATTTTTTATTTTTATGTAACTGCCTGACTTTCTCATACTCTTGACGTGTTGTATCAATGAACGCGTGGCTTGCCGAATCGCTTAACAATTGACTCACGACACCCACTGCTCTTCCCGCATCAACAACATGCACTGTCGCACCCGAATAGTGAGGCTCAATTTTGATGGCCGTATGTGCACGTGACGTTGTGGCACCACCAATCAATAATGGAATTGACAATCCCAACCGCTGCATTTCCTTTGAAACATGTGTCATTTCTTCAAGAGAGGGCGTGATCAGTCCACTCAATCCTACTACATCAACATTTTCATTTTTTGCAGTCTCAAGAATTTTTTCACAAGACACCATCACACCAAGATCAATAATGTCATAGTTATTACATCGCAGCACAACACCAACAATGTTTTTTCCGATATCATGCACATCGCCTTTGACTGTAGCTAAAAGAATTTTACCTTTCGCACGTTGTCCTGCTGTTGTCTCAGCCGCAATATAAGGAGTGAGATACGCAACGGCCTGCTTCATGACACGGGCGCTTTTTACCACTTGGGGCAAAAACATTTTGCCCGCACCAAATAAATCCCCCACTCTATTCATTCCATCCATCAATGGTCCTTCAATCACTTGCAAAGGACTGTTCAAAAATATTCGTGCATCCTCAGCATCGGCAACGATATAATGATTAATGCCATTAATGAGTGCATGCGCTAAACGCTCACAGACATCTTTATCACGCCAACTCAAATCCTCTGTTTTACTTTTGGCTTGGCTTTTAAATGAATTAGCCATTTCCAATAATCGATCCGTCGCATCAGAACATCGATTAAATAACACATCTTCAACAGCAATAAGCAAATCGCTGGGAATGTCTGCATAAATAGCTAAATTACTTGCATTGACAATCCCCATGTCCATCCCAGCTTGGATGGCATGATAAAGAAATGCAGCATGGATGGCTTCACGAATAGGATTATTTCCACGAAATGCAAATGAAACATTACTCACACCTCCACTGACTAGAACATGAGGCAATGTTTGTTTAATACGACGTGTTGCATTGATGAAATCAACAGCATAATTATTATGTTCTTCCATACCTGTGCCGATAGCAAATATGTTAGGATCGAAAATAATATCTTCTGGTGCGAATCCAACGTTATAAACGAGTAACTCAAATGAGCGCTTACAAATTTCCACTTTACGCTCTTCCGTATCTGCCTGGCCTTTTTCATCAAAAGCCATGACCACAATCGCAGCTCCATAACATCGCGCTAGTATTGCCTTTTGCAGAAATGCTTCTTCGCCATCTTTTAGACTAATGGAATTAACAATCCCTTTTCCTTGGATACATTTCAATCCCGCTTCTATCACTGACCACTTTGAAGAATCAATCATGATGGGAACACGAGCAATATCGGGCTCAGAAGCAATGAGATGTAAAAATTTTACCATAGCACTTTCTGCATCCAACATGCCTTCATCCATGTTGACATCAACAATCTGCGCACCATTAATCACCTGATCACGTGCCACATCCAATGCAGCAAGATAATTGTCATTGCGAATTAAATCTGCAAAACGGATCGATCCTGTAACATTGGTTCTCTCGCCAACATTCACAAAGAGAGAACTATCATCGATTGTGAGCGCCTCTAAACCACTCAAGCGGCACGCTTTTGATATGATCGGTATGGAGCGTGGGACAATGCCGTCCACCACTTCTGCAATAGCTCTAATATGTGCAGGCGTCGTTCCACAACAACCGCCAACAATATTGAGAAATCCCTCTTTTGCCATTTCACTCACCGCCTCTGCCATCATCTCAGGCGTTTCGTCATATTCGCCAAATGCATTGGGCAATCCTGCATTAGGATGCAAGCTAACAAAGGTATTGGTGATCGTAGATAATTCCTGTGCGTGAGGCCTTAATGCAGCCGTCCCCAACGCACAATTCAAGCCTATGCTAAATGGCTTGATGTGAAGAACGGAATGCCAGAATGCAGATACTGTTTGCCCAGATAATGTCCTACCACTTGCATCCGTAATAGTCCCTGAAATCATGACAGGTAAACGAACACCATGATTTCGAAAATACTGCTCAATGGCAAAAATAGCCGCCTTGCAATTTAGGGTGTCGAAAATGGTTTCAATCATGAGAAAATCAACGCACCCATCAACTAATCCTCGCACAGCATCGGTATAAGCGCGGACGAGCTCATCAAAATAAATATTCCTAAATCCAGGATCATTCACATCAGGTGACATTGAAGCAGTACGATTAGTAGGGCCTAGAATCCCGATAACAAAACGAGGCTTAGCAGGCGTTTTACGCGTCATCAGATCAGCGGTCTTCCGTGCCAAGCGTGCAGCAGCAAGATTCATTTCATAGGCAAGATCCGCCATGTGATAATCTGCCAGTGAAATAGCAGTTGAATTAAAGCTATTCGTTTCAATAAAATCTGCGCCGGAATCGAGGTACGCGTGATGAATTTCAGAGATAATATCTGGCTGGGTCAACGATAATAAATCATTATTGCCCTTCAAATCATAGGGGAAATCACGAAAACGATCGCCCCGGTAATGTTCTTCTTGTAAATGATAGCCCTGTATCATCGTTCCCATGCCACCATCGAGAACCATGATTCGTTTAAATAACTGATTACAACAATAGTCGTTTGAATTCATAGTCTAAATTTTAATGTCCTGGTAAAATGGGTACGAAGTGGTTTCCCGGATATTAAGTTATTATGAACAAAAGCGCAAAAATTATGATCACTGGCAGCACGGGCATGGTCGGTAGCGCGCTCATACGCCATTTAAGAAGCCAGGATCATCAGCTATTGCATCCACCCCATGCAGAGCTTGACTTACGCGATCAGCAACAAGTTTGCGAATATTTTGCAACATATAAGCCTGATTATGTTTTTCATCTCGCGGCCATTGTCGGCGGCATTCATGCCAACAATACCTATCCCGCTCAATTCATTTTTGATAATACTCAAATGCATTGCAATGTCATTCATGCTGCCTATCAACATAACGTGAAGAAGCTATTATTCCCAGGTTCAGCATGTACGTACCCTAAGTTTGCATCTCAGCCTATCAACGAATCTTCGTTTCTAGATGGTTTAATAGAACCAACAAACATTGCTTATGCAGCGGCCAAAATAAATGGCATTATTATGTGCCAATCTTACGCTCGTCAACATCAATTTAACGCTATTGTGCCTATGCCGACCAATGCATATGGTGTGGGTGATAACTTTGATCCGAATGCATCCCACGTAATTCCTGCTTTAATGAAGCGATTCCATGCAGCCAAAATGAATCATCTTGCCGACGTTGTATTATGGGGCAGCGGCAAACCGCTACGCGAATTTATCTACGTCGATGATATGGCGGATGCATTAATCTTTTTAATGCAACACTATCATTCACACGACATTATCAATCTTGGTACCATGCAGGAAATTTCCATCTCTGATCTTGCACATGCCATTGCACACGTCGTTGGATTTCAAGGGAACATCGTCTTGGATACCTTAAAGCCTGATGGCGCACCGCGCAAATGTTTAGATTCGAACAAATTATTTGCGCTGGGCTGGAAGCCAACTGTATCACTGCAAGAAGGGTTAGCAAAAATGTATGCGCATCATTTTGTTAACATGAGTTCGACATAACGTAGTGTCAACGATCAAACCACTTGCTTCTGCTTCCACAGGGCTTTATGCAGCAAACGTAAACTTTTTTTAGCGATAATTTTGCATGTCGTATAGCAAAATGCGATCAGCCAAAATAATTTATATTTACCCATCCCCTCTTTAGCTATGGCAAACGCTCCGCTAACATTGCAATCCAGTAATGTATATAAGACTAAACGTGTCGACTGGTCATTATACCAAAACGTTAATAAGAATTTATGCGTATTCGATAGTGGATAATTTTTTATATATGTTTCCGCAATTTCCATGTGTTCATAACAAAGTCGCAATATATTGGCTTTATGGTTACCAAATGTTGATGAATCTTTACTTGCCAGATAATTATGGCCAATGGTGTTTACAAACACATTATTGACGTGATGCAAAATAGCGCGCATTAAAAATTCTTTATCATTGCTAAAAATATGCTTACCATGAGCATCGAAGGGAATATATAAGCCAATTCGATCATAAAGTGATTTTCGGACAAAACGACAGGAAATGGCTGCCGTAATATCAAAGCAAATATTGGAAAAGTTAAGATGCATTTTGCGGGCAGTCGCGTAAATATGCTTAACCTTATACGTCTGTGTTTTCTCATCAAGTGAAACAATCCTACCACCACAAGTAATCATGTCCGCATCTGGGTTCGCAATGAGGGCGTTACCAATTTTTTCGAGTATGCGAGGCTCATACCAATCATCGCCCATTAGCAATGCAATCAAATCACCCGTCGCTTTTTCAATGCCTATATTGCTAGCGACGGCGACACTACCGTCTGGTTTACTATGCCAGTAAGCAATATGCTTTTCATAGCGTTTGATGAGTTCAATGGTACCATCCTTAGAACCACCATCGATGATAATGAGTTCTACATTTTCATACTGTTGATCAAGCACGCTACGAATGGCCTTTTCTATCGTGTTTTCTCGATTTAAAACTGGCATGATAATGGATATTTTCGGTAAGTTGGACTCAGACATTGTCTAGATCTTGAAATGGTGGTAGATCGAAGATTGCACGGGCATAATCATCTGGAATGCCAATATCAATAAAATAATCATGGGTACAAAAAGTGTGTGGCTTAATCATTGCTAGATAGGAAAGCATAAAATCTTTTTCGAATGAAAATGCACGTGGCATATTGAATGGCACAAACAAACTTGGATTAATGAGATAGACACCCGCATTGATTAATCCAGAACCTGCTTCGCCTTTTTCCAAAAATGCAACGATGCGATTGTTTTCAGTGATGACCCTCCCATACCGGCTACAATCATCAACTGAACGCAATGCCATCGTCAATGTTGCGCCTGTGTGCATATGCTGGTCACGCATAGCTTGATAATCAAGCTTTACAAACGTATCGCCATTTAATATGAAGATAGGCTCACGTTGTTCCGAAATAACTGAAAGTGCATTGACAATGGCCCCACCCGTGCCTAGAGGCTGGTCTTCTTCTACATATTGAATATCCATACCTGCGTAGTGTAATCGAAAATAAGCACGAATTTTTTCACTCATATAATGCACAGGAAAAATAACTCTTGTTATGCCTTGTGCTTTGACATAGTGCAGCAAGTGCGCAAGAAAAGGTTTACCGTGAATGGGAGCCATGGGCTTTGGCACGTCAGATAACACCGTGCGTAACCGCGTACCCAAACCTCCCACTAAAACAATCGCTTGCATTTAAACGACTTCCGCTGCTGATTTGTGCAAGGGGTTATATTCAGCACCAAACATAACATCTTCAACCAACGCGAAAATAATATGGCCAAACATAATATGACACTCTTGAATTTTTTGTGTTTCAGCTGAGGGAACATGAAGAATCCAATCACAGCGTTCTGCCATCAATGGTGCCTGCATCCCCGTAAATCCCACTGTTGTGATATGTTTCGCACGCGCCGTATCCAGTGCTCTTAGTATGTTAGGTGATTTACCAGAGGTTGAGATACCAATAAATATATCCCCTGGTTGGCCCAACGATTCTATCTGGCGGGAAAATACATGTTCAAATGTAGTATCATTACCAATTGCCGTGAGCACTGAAGTATCAGTGGTCAAAGCAAGCGCCGCAAGACCCGGACGATTATAATTTAACCGACTAACCAATTCGGCCGCCAAATGTTGGGAATCGGCAGCACTGCCACCATTGCCTGCAAACAGAATTTTTTTCCCCTGTTTTAACGCCTGAGCACATTGGTCTACAATCTTTTCTACCGTCATCAGTAACTGGCTGTTTTTTTGTATTTGTTCGAGCAAAGAAGATAGTTTTTGAATTTCATCCTGAATACGATTACGCATCATCACCTCCTAACGTGTTAAAAACGATACGGATTGGCTAACTCGTTCGCGCCAATAATTAAGTAAGTCCATCATGGTCTTTTCAAACGGAATTTCTGGCTTCCACCCCGTGTGCTTTTCGAATTTCATCGTATCGGGAACTTGTAAATCAGCATCGATGGGACGTAAACGTTCTTTCTCTACCTCAATCTGAATCTGATCCTTCTTAGACGACAGCGATATTAAATAATTTAACAAGCTTTCAATTGTACAACTATACGTACCACCAATATTATAAAATTCACCCGAAATCGGGTGATGGGTCACCAGCATGTAATAGGCTCGCACTGCATCGCGCACATCAGCAATAGTCCGTAATGAATTCAAATTGCCAACTTTCACGATGGGCGGAATCAAGCCTTTTTCAATCATTGCTATTTGTTTCGCAAATGTGGATTCAGCAAAAACATCACCACGTCGTGGTCCGGTGTGGGTGAACATACGCGTTGTCATGACCATCATTTGATAGGCTTCGGCATAAAAGCGACCTACTAAATCCGTCCCTACCTTAGAGATGGCATAAGGAGATGCTGGGTGGAATGTACAATCTTCATTGATAGGCAGTTTTTCTTTGGGAACACGACCAAATACCTCAGATGAAGCACAAACATGAGTAATAGCATTCTTACAGTGATGCCTAACCGCCTCCAAAATACGAGATGTACCCTGGATGTTTGTTTCATACGTGTCTAGAGGGCTAGTAAAGCTAGTTTGCGGAAAACTTTGTGCAGCTAAATGAAATACATAATCTGGTTTCGTTTCTTTAATGACGTGATCGATGGACGCTGAATCACGTAAGTCTGCATAAACCAAATGAATGCGCTCTTTTTGATTGATTAGGGGAATGAGATGACTAATATTATCTAGAGGGCTACGCCAACGGCACATACCCACGATATTCCAATCGGTATTAGCCAAAATAAAGTCAACAAGATGTGACCCAACCATCCCTGTGATGCCTGTAATAAATGCGCATTTTTTAGCCATAACGTCCTTAAACCTGCTTAATCTAACTAGCCATCAAAGGCCACTTACTGTATCTTAAAGTGTAATAAAGTCAATTCCCCAAGAACCAATCGAGTAACTTCTCAATAAGTTGGGGCAAGCAGCAGAAGGAACGTCGTTGCGAGGAGCGCTTTTTGCGACGAAGCAATCTAGGCTTTGACTTTTTAACGTGAGAAGTTATTCAATCGACCGCAACTAGATCAAGAGCCTAAATTAATTATTGATACAACTAAACATGCGAATAGTATTAATTACCGATAACCACACCCCAGCTGGAGGAGCTGAAAAGTATTTTTTTGATCTCAAAGAGAGATTAAAACATGTACCAGGCATTGAAATTTACTCTATGGGGTTTGGCCCTGATCACGCAAGTGGAAATGATTATTTTGTTCTAAAGAAGTTAACGTCAAACGTATCAAAACTCATCTGGCAGGTGATTTTTCATCCTGTTGTATATCTCAAATTACGCAGACAGCTCAAAAAAATCAGGCCCGATGTTATTCATATTCATAATGTAAAACAGTATACCGTATCACTTCTCCGTGCGATCAAACCGTATCCCATTGTCCAAACCATTCATGATTATGGCGTGATTTGTCCCACTGCGCATAATATTCATAAGGATTATCAACCTTGTCTCAGTGGAATGAGAATGAAATGCTTTTGGCAGCACCAAGTGAAATATAATCCTATTGTCTATCTGGGGCTTGTCTATTCATTTTTTAAATTAAGAAAAAGACTGAGAAAAACGGTTAAAAAATTCTTTGCACCCTCACCCCTACTCGTTGAATACCTTAAAAAAAATCATTTTAATGATGCTACTTACATCGCGCCATTTAGAAAAGAAAAACAGTCCTATACCTTCGATAAAATCAAACCGTATCATTTTTTATTTGCCGGCAATTTGGGCACACATAAAGGTATTTACACTCTACTCGACGAATTTGCCCTCGCATACCAGGACAACAATCAACTCTCTCTCACCATCGCAGGCACAGGACCTGAAGAAGCGCGTTTACGCAATCGAACCAAGGAGCTAGGATTGGAAAAAAATGTTTTCTTTTTAGGTTGGCAAACGACTCTTGAGAATGAATATGCAAAATGCGCAGCTGTTATATGCCCAAGTCTATGGATGGAGGCATTTGGATTAGTCATCACCGAAGCTATGAGCTATGCCCGCCCCGTTATAGGCTCGAATCGTGGCTCACCACCCTGGTTAATTGATGATCATCAAACAGGATTCATCTTTAATCCGCTCAAAAAAGGAGATTTAGCTGAAAGACTGCTTATCGTGGCAGGAAATGTCAATTTGATAAAAAAACTTGGAACGAATGGCCATGAAAAGTTGCAAAGATTGATTGATAATGAAGCCGTATTGAATCAAATTGTAGCGCTATATAGAGATTGCCTCCCGACCCCTATGAACACGCATTCACTTTAATTTCGACACACGGAAAACAAAAAGGGCGCCAAAGGCACCCTTTTCTTGGATCAACTCAACTATTCAACTGTTAATTGATCTTCGATCGCCTTGATGGCATCCGCTTTCATCTTGGTGAAACCTTTAACTTTAGCTAAATCATCAGTAGATTTGAAGTCACCATGTTTTTTACGGTAAGCAACAATGGCTCTTGCTTTAGATGCGTTCAGACCTTTTACTTTCATTAGGTCTTTGGCACTGGCTTTATTGATATTCACTTTCTCTTCCGTTGCTGGTGTGCTTTGTTCAGCAGAAGCAGAGGGCTGCATACTGCCATTATCGGTAG
>Ga0207082_1141_pt1 | contig 12748 bp, 13 predicted proteins | sample Alteio_BWMinHeat_56_FD_153588 | JGI IMG/M metagenome (GOLD analysis project Ga0207082, IMG submission 153588) | Enriched cells from forest soil in Barre Woods Harvard Forest LTER site, Petersham, Massachusetts, United States -... | ecosystem: Environmental > Terrestrial > Soil > Temperate forest >...
AATGTATGTGGTTTACCTGTGTTGGCTCGAATCATCTCGTTCGATTTAATCCCACGCATCAAGCAATGACTTTATATTCACATCCAGAAATGAAAGCGCCTGTTGCCATTAAACGCTCAGCAGATGGGCGTATTTGGTTTAGTTGTCGTGATAGCAATGCGATTGGCTGCATCGATACAAGTGCCAAAGAACCTGGCAGTACGCTGCAATTGTTTCAACATGCGCAAATCATGAGGCCTGCTGCGATCTATGCCACAGCGGATAATAAATTAATTTTTTTAAATACAATGACGGGGGCACCCAGCATTGGCATGCTTGATTGCTCAGCCTCTCATCCAGAGAAATCTATCGTCGTTCATCCATTAGAACATACACATTTACAATTGCGTGCATTTGCACAAGATAGGCAGGGTTATATTTGGAATGCTTGTTTTCCGAATATGTTCGTGAAATATCAGCCTCACACTTTTGCCGCACATCCTGAATTTCATTTCTATACCCATGCTGATTTACATAATCCAGATGGCCTTTATTTAGGAAAAGATGAAACTATTTGGTTTGTGAATAGCGGCGCGAATAGCATTGGCCGCTTCAATCCCTCGCATGCCACTCCCTTAGCTAGTTTGCAATTGTTTAGCCATGCTGATATGGAATTACCCTTTGATATCAAACCCGCTGCTGATGGCAATATGTGGTTCACGAATAAAAAATCGAATACGCTGGGTAAGATTACGGTGCCGAAAGGGGAGCATAGGTATTGGGAGTTTCCGGGGGTTTGAGGAGGGATTGCCGTTGCTGTAAATGACGCATAATTCGTTGATGAAAAATAGAGTAAGCGTTCACGCCACGCTGTCATGCCAGCATGCTTTTAGCTGGCATCCAGGGTTTTAGGTAACAGCTCACGCGGGAATGACAGGCCAAAGCAACGGCGGATGCCTGTGAAGAATATCCCACGTGATCTGTTACGGTTTTAGACAATTTCCTGGATGCCACCTCGCACAAAGAGCGTGCGGCTGGCATGACAGAGTCCTTGCAAATGGCGTTACATATTAGAGCGTGAACGTTTACAAAATAGAAGTAAAGCATTCAAATTTAGTAAAAGCGTTCAGTAAGGAGGCCTTCCCCCGATGGGGGAAGGCCTCCTTACTGAACGCTTTTATAACGACGAATACATCCGCCTCACTCCGACCTCAACGCCTCAATCGGATCCAACCTCGACGCCAAATAAGCCGGATAAAATCCAAAGAAAATACCCACCATCACTGACACAGAAAATCCGACTATAGGCGGCCATAAAAATAAAATAAATTGCCAGTGCCAAGCTAGAGCAATGATATAAGCAATAATGACACCAAGCACTACACCCATCACACCGCCAACAAGTGACAGCATAATCGCTTCTAATAAAAATAAAGCACGAATATCAGATGGTGTTGCACCAACAGCCAAACGAATGCCGATCTCTCGCCGCCGCTCCACCACAGAAACTAACATGATATTCATTACACCAATACCGCCCACCAGCAATGACACACTGCCAATTAAGCCTAAAAATACCGTTAAAATATCACTTTGTTTTTGCATTCTTGCAATCAATTCCTTGGCACTGCGATAATTCAATTGCTTGCTAAGCTGCATCGCATCCATTTTTGCAGAAAGATGACTTTCAATCTGGGGAATATCCGACTTAGGCGCAAGCTGCATAATGATATTCGTAATGGCTGCATATTTGCTTAAGGTAAAAGAAGCCATCAAGGGAATCATGATGGCATTATCAACACTCGCATTCACAAAATTATTTTCTGGCCAAGCATCTGCCACACCCACAATCACAAAAATATGCCTGCCCACTTGTATTTGCTGCCCCAGTGGTTCACGCGAGGATAATTGCTTAATCTTGTTATAAATTTCATGGCCAATGACACAGAAAAAACTATATTGATCGGCAACAGAAACGAATCTACCCTGTGTTAATTTAATTTTTAAAATATCAGCAAAACTATCCGTGACGCCTAAAATCACTGTATTTAAGGGCTGACTATCATAGTAAACAGGATAAAATAATTGAGTATAAGGCGCAGAACCTAAAATATTTTTATCGGCATGTGCTAGAGAAATGGCTTGCGTTAAGGTCACATTATTTATTTTATCCAGTGACATCATGTCTGTATCTGCCGCTGTCGTGATTGAAACAGCAAGTAAATCGGTGCCTAATGATTTAAATTGCTTCAATGCTTCGTTTGTTGCTAACTCACCCCCAAGCACCATGGCAACAACTGATGCTGTACCTACCAACACACCCAGCAAGGCCAGCATGGTGCGTAATTTCGCAAAAAATAAATTACGCAAACCTTCTTTTGCATGTTCAACTAATTTCATTTGTCCTATTTTACTTTCACCCAATTGATCAAACCACCCATCGCTAAAATTTCTATTTGTCGTATTGATAAATGATGTCTTAATTTAATTTCTAATTTCTTATTTTGCACGTGTGCACTTAATTCTGTCGCTTGTTTAAGTGCATTAATCACATCGGCAATAAGAATGATATCATCTTGTTCAAGTATTTGATAATCTTCTGGCCGCACAAAAGTCAAAGGTAAAACACCAAAATTAACCAAGTTGGCAGCATGAATGCGAGCAAAACTTTTTGCTAGCACCAATTCCAATCCCAGATATCTCGGCGCGAGTGCGGCATGCTCGCGGCTTGAACCCTGTCCATAATTTTCTCCACCAATGATGGCGTGGCTCTTGCCTGCATCACGCGCTATTTTGGCACGTTTTACATAAGTCTCATCAATCCTATCAAAAGTAAATTCACTGATTTTGGGAATATTACTACGATAGGGTAAAACACGCGCGCCCGCTGGCAAAATTTCATCTGTCGAAATATTATCACCGACTTTCAATATGACTGAGACGATTAAATCCTGCGGCATTTTAGTTAAAATAGGCAGGGACACAATATTCGGGCCCTTTTCTAATTTTACTTCACGCGCTGCTTCCAACAATAAGGGCGCTTGCATCATTTCCCTATTTACCATTTTCGTCTTGTTCATTTTTATTTTTGGATAAGGCAGGTGTAAATCTCGCGGATCAGTAATGACACCTGTTAAGGCAGAGGCTGCAGCGGTTTCTGGACTGCAGAGATAGACACTATCTTCTTTAGTGCCTGAACGGCCAGGAAAATTGCGCGGTACCGTTCGTAAACTATTTTTTCCCGTTGCGGGCGCTTGCCCCATGCCAATACAACCATTACAACCCGCTTGATGTATACGCGCACCTGAGTGAATCAAGCTTGCTAATAAACCATCTCGCGCTAATTCTTCCAAGATATTCCGTGAAGCGGGATTAATATCAAAAGAAACGGCGGCGCTGATTTGCTTATCTTTTACCATGTGTGCAGCGATCGCAAAATCACGAAAACCAGGATTGGCGGATGAGCCAATATAAGCTTGAAATAAGGCACGTCCCGCCACTTCGCGCACAGGCACGACTTTATCTGGACTAGAAGGCTCTGCAATCAAGGGTTCTAATTTTGCTAAATCTATTATTTCGTGATCGTCATATTTTGCTGCTTTATCAGCCGATAATTCATGCCAATCTTGCTCGCGGCCGCAGGCTTGCAAAAATTTTCTTGTTTGCTGATCAGAAGGAAATACGCTTGCCGTTGCACCTAATTCTGCACCCATATTGGCAATCACATGACGGTCCCAAGCATTCAAATATTTAAGTCCAGGGCCATCGTATTCAAGAATAAATTCCACACCGCCTTTCACGCTGCGACGACGCAGCATTTCTAAAATAATATCTTTGGCACTCACCCAGGCAGGCATTTTTCCCTTTAATTTAATACCTAAAACACGCGGCATTTTCACGGGAAAGGGATGACCGGCCATGGCCATGGCAACTTCTAAACCGCCTGCGCCAATGGCTAGCATGCCTAAGGCGCCAGCTGCACAAGTATGACTATCTGAGCCCAATAGGGTTTTGCCTGGTTTACCAAAATATTCCATATGCAAGGGATGACTCACGCCATTACCCGCGCGGCTAAACCATAATCCATAGCGACGTGCTGCACTTTGCAAGAAAAGATGATCATCGGCATTTTTATAATCTTCTTGAATGAGATTATGATCGACATATTGTGCTGATAATTCCGTTTTCACGCTGTCCAAACCCATGGCTTCTAATTCCAGCATGACGAGGGTACCTGTCGCATCCTGGCATAGGGTTTGATCAACTTTCAGATGGATTTCTTCGCCTGGCAGCATGCGGCCATCTAATAAATGGGCTTGGATCAATTTCTGCGATAGGTTGAGGGGCATGGGATCCTCCTTAATTGTTTATGAATCCTTGGATATGGCGCAAAAAGCACCCTCACCCCCTGCCCCTCTCCCCTCGCAAAAAGCGCTCCGGAAGAGGGGAGCGTCCTAAGTTATTTCGAGGAGAAAATTTAGAACTCTCCCCTCTCCCGGAGCGCTTTTTGCGAGGGGAGAGGGGCAGGGGGTGAGGGCTGCTGCACCTTCTCGAACGGTATACAAACAAAACATTTCCCTAAGTTCACGACACTGTTATTGTCAGATTATATCATCTTTGATAGCATTTCGACCGACATAAACTATAAGGCACTAAACAGGATGTGGTCTATTATCAAACTGGCACAAGGCTGCCTACTTTCACCAAAATTATTTTTTCGCTATTCTCAGGCCATGCTGCCTGTTCTGGCTGTATTATTTATTATCCTATTAAGTTACGGTTTGATTGCCGGCTTGATCTTAGCACCTGCAGATTATATTCAAGGGGATGCCTTTCGCATTATCTACGTGCACGCTCCCTGCGCTTTTTTATCACTCTTCATTTATGCTGTCATGGCGGCTGCCGCTATTTGCGCTCTTGTCTTTAATCTCACGCTCGCTCATCTTGTGATTCGTCATAGCGCGTCTTTGGGCGCAGGTTTTACCCTGCTAGCCCTCATTACCGGCAGTATCTGGGGTAAACCCATGTGGGGCACTTGGTGGATTTGGGATGCACGTCTTACTTCAGAATTAATCCTACTTTTTCTCTACACGGGAATTATCCTGTGCCAATCTGCTCTCGCACAAAAAATGCGCGGCGAACGTGCTGTTGCCATCTTAGTCTTAATTGGCTTTATCGATATTCCCATCATTCATTATTCCGTTTATTGGTGGAATACCTTGCATCAAGGTGCGACTTTGAAATTATTTGCCCCTTCTTCCATTGATTCTTCCATGATCTATCCCTTGCTCGCTATGATTGCTGCTTTTTTACTTTATTACGCTATGGTTTTATTTTTACGCATGGGACATGAATTAACTGCGATCAAAGCAAATCATCATTGGCTGGAGAAAATGCCATGAAACTTGCACTACTGCATTTTTTTGCGATGGGCGGCTATGGCGGCTATGTATTTAGTGCCTATGCCTGTGTGCTTATTTTCTTGCTCGCGCAATGGTTCATTCCATGGCGGCGTTGGCAGCAATATTTACGTAGACAAAATAAATTATTATGAATCATATCCATAAACGAAGATTCGCTTATATTTTCTTATTAAGCCTTGGGCTCGCCATGGGCAGCGCTTTAATTTTGTATGCATTAAAACAAAATTTAAATGTCTTTCTTACACCCAGTCAAATTAAAACTGCACATTTATCAACTGATGATCATATCCGCTTAGGTGGTCTCGTAAAAAAAAATAGCCTTGTGCATGATACAAATTCATTGACTGTACAATTCATCATGACTGATTACAAAAATGATATCAGCGTGCGTTATACAGGCGTATTACCCGATTTATTTCGAGAAGGAAAGGGCGCCATTGTCGAAGGCAGTTTAAATACCCAAGGGTTCTTGATTGCTGATCGCGTATTAGCAAAACATGATGAAAATTATTTACCAAAGAAAGTTTATTTAGAAATGCGGAGAAATGCGTGATTGGTTTAGCGGGAAAAATAGCTTTATGGTTTGCCTTTGCGTTTGCATTGTTGCAATCTCTACCGCCTTTTTACGGTAGTCTACGCAACAATATTTATCTGCGTGCACTGGCTCGTCCTGCTGCTTTGGGCCAATGTGCCTGCATCATCATTGCCTATCTTTTATTAACTATCGCCTTTGTCCGCAATGATTTTTCTATTGCCTATGTCGCTGCCAATTCACATCCTGATTTACCGCTGATGTATCGCATCTGTGCGGTCTGGGGCGGCCATGAAGGTTCAATTTTACTGTGGATTTTGATGTTAAATGCTTGGACGCTTGCCTTTAGTTGTCTCCGCACCAGTTTAGATAAATCATTAACCCTCGCCATTTTTGGTTTAATTAATTTTTGTTTTCTCTGTTTTCTCATATTTACTTCTAATCCTTTCTTAACAGCTAGCACTGCTTTAACACCGCTTGATTTGAATCCCTTGTTACAAGACCCGGGTTTAGTGATTCATCCGCCCATGTTATATGCGGGCTATGTCGGTTTTTCTGCTGCTTTTGCAATTAGCCTGGCTGCCTTAATTCGTGGACGTTTAGATGCAGCCTGGGCGCATATCACACGTCAATTTGCCATTGCTGCTTGGTGTTTACTAACCATGGGCATTACCTTGGGCAGTTGGTGGGCTTATCGCGTATTGGGTTGGGGCGGATTTTGGTTTTGGGATCCGGTTGAAAATGCTTCTTTGCTGCCATGGCTTTCAGGCACTGCCTTAATCCATACTTTAGTGCTTGCTGAAAAACGTCAGGTCGCCATTAGTTGGGCTGCACTGCTTGCCATCATCACTTTTGCGCTGAGTTTACTCGGCACTTTTCTCGTCCGATCTGGGATTTTAATTTCCGCACATACTTTTGCAAATGATCCAGCACGCGGTGTTTTTCTGCTTATTTTACTGGCTATTTTACTTTTGATTGCACTCAGTATTTATCTGTGGCGTCTACCCCATGCCACCTCGCACAAAAATCGTGCGGCTGGCATGACAGCTTTTAACTTGCTCTCTCGCGAAACCGGCTTGCTGATCAATAGCGGTTTATTATTTATTGCCATGTTAACCGTATTGCTTGGCACACTCTATCCCTTAATTTTTGATGCGCTGCACTTGGGTGCCATTTCAGTTGGCGCACCCTACTTCAATAAAATCATGCTGCCCCTAGCACTCATCACACTTATCGTCATGGCGCTAGGCCCGCTCTGTCGTTGGCAGCAACAAAGTGCATGGATGCTTTGGCGGCAAACAGCAGGAAAACTGCTGCTGAGCTTACTCATTTCATCTGTTTTAATTTGGGGTGTGAGCCATCATCTTGATCCGCTTGCTATTCTTCTCATGACCCTGAGCTGCTGGGTAATTCTCAATGTCACACAATTTTTACGCTTGCAACCCGGCATGACTTTTGCGCATTTAGGTTTTGCTGTATTACTCATTGGCATTGTTTTATCAAGCACACTGAATCAAGAACGTGATGTGCGCATTCATCCTGGTGACACCGTTAATCTCGGCCCCTATGAATTTATTTTTATTGATACACAAGGTGTGAAAGGAGCAAATTATCGCGGTATACGTGCAGCCTTTGATGTCGTCAAAAATAATCATCACGTCACCAATCTTTATCCAGAAAAAAGAATTTATACCGTGAGAGATATGGTGATGACAAAAGTCGCTATTCATCCGGGAATCTTTCGTGATCTCTACATCGCTTTAGGACAACCCTTAAATGAAAATGATTGGTCTGTGCGAATTTATTATAAACCATTTATGCGATGGATTTGGCTGGGCGGTATTTTGATGATGTTAGGTGGAATATTGGCGCTTATTAAAGGTGAAAATTCATGTCGTGGCAAAAAAAATTAAATTTTATTTTTCCTTTTATATTATTAATTGCCTTGCTTAGTTTATTGTGGCGTGAACTTTTTTATTCAAAACCAGGCGAATTAGCTTCTGCTTTAATTGGCGAACCTGTGCCTACTTTTTCCTTAGCAAGATTAGATGCGCCATCTTCTTTATTCACAGAAAAAGCCTTGGGCAAACGCGTCACTTTATTAAATGTGTGGGCAACTTGGTGCTATGCCTGCGGTTTAGAACATGGCATGTTAATGAAAATCAAACAGGATTATCAGGTGCCCATTTACAGTATTAATTACAAAGATGATCCTGTTGCTGCACGTACTTGGTTACAACAGAAAGGAAATCCCTATGTAATGACGGGGAGTGACAGCAAGGGTGATGCAGCGATTGATTTAGGCATTTATGGTACGCCGGAAACTTTTGTTATTAATGCGCAAGGTGAAATTGTTTATCGGCATGTGGGTGCAATTACGCAAAAGGCGTGGGATGAAGTATTGTATCCGCTTATTAAGAAGCTTGAAGCTCATTAGATATTGATGAATACTATAAAATGTTGTATATTACAACAAATAATATGAGGTAGCCTGCCATGAGTATAGCTGTCAATTTAGATGAAAAATTAGTTAATGATGCACGCTCTCAGTCAAAAGTGCTTAGTCGTTCTGTTACTAAACAAATTGAACATTGGGCCAAGATTGGTCATATCGCGGAAGACAACCAGGATCTTACTTATCGTCAAATTAAAGATATTTTATTAGGCTTAGAAGATTATAAATCTGGTAAGATTGAGAAATATAAACGCGGTATTTTATGAAAATAGTAATGACTACCGCGTTTAAAAAATATGCAAAAAAATTAATGCGTAATCAGATTAAAATGCTTGAAGATGCTATTGATGAAATTGCAAAAGACCCTGAAATCGGAGAGCTAAAAAGTGGCGATCTTGCAGGCATAAGAATTTATAAGTTTCACATACATACGCAATTGATGTTGTTAGCTTATCAATATTTGGAAAAAGAATTAGCATTACTTTCTTTGAGTACGCATGAAAACTTTTATCATGATTTAAAAAAGCGGGTTAATGATTAGCCGCTCAAAATAAAAAATCATTTTTTCAATTAGTTGCCAATGTGCTCGTCTATCCCCCATGATAATGGTCTATAATATAAGGAAATCACAAAAGAAAACAGGCGGCAAAAATGACCACCAGTCGAGCAGACAAAATCAAGCAGCGATACGAGCAGGGTGTTAGCGAAGCAGCTCACAACCTTGAATTTACTGCCTATGATTGGAATAGAATGCAGACCAGCCTTCATGTTAATGGAGAACGGCCTTTTGCTGATGGTGAAGAAGTCGATGGTGATAAGATCAAGGCTGTCGTCGATAGCAACTTCAGAGATCCCACAATTAAAGACTATATCGCCAACTGTTGCAATCAACATGGATTTTTAGCTTATTCTAAAACGGAAACAAATGCTTTATTGATTACAGAAAGAGAAAAACTAATCAGTTCTTCTCTTAGATATGATCTCACAGAAAATAGAGATGGTTCAGTGACTTTCATAGAACGATTTAACATTACAAGAATGATGGATGAGCATGCCAATTTCGTCAAACCAAAGGAGGATGGCCGACCCATTGCCATTCTTGTGACAGAATCACGTATTAGCCTAGATGATAAGGGCCAAATAAAACATTCTTTTGTTAATGATAAAATCTTGCTTGTCGATCCCTTGGCAGAACAATTATTTAAAAAGGGCGATGGAAAGATGGAAAGAAAATATGGCGTGTCTATGAATGATATTGAAAATGAATTGCGTCCTGGGCATGCCTCAGGAGAAAATTTGACAGCTGCAGCGAATACGTCTACTTCATTATTTAAAAAATTAGGCGCTTCTTTTCAGCGCACGCCCACTCAAACCTATGATATGATGGCTGATAAAGATTATATTGCGCTCATCACAATGCATCCTCAGCAAAAACCCTTGATCGCCGAGTTGATGAATCAAATACAGAAGATAAAAAAAGATGGCGGCTATGATGAAAAAGCCCAGGAATGGGAAAAGGGAGAAAAATACTCGCATAAATATAATGTATTACAAGGCATGGTTGAGTATCTAAAAGGCGGAAGCAGAGAAGATTTGCAAAAAATTCAAAATCTCAATAGCGGTTACACGCAGAAAATCTTTGGTATGGAATCAAAAACGGAAGACTTGTTAAATCGTGTGGTCGATTTTAAAGAAGCAAAAAGTGCTGATAATCAAGCGCAAAATAAGGCATCATTACACATTACACCTAACAAACGATGACACTCCCAATGAAAATATATTTCCTGATCGGATTAGGCATCAGCCTATTACTTTTACCTGCAAGTTATGCTCTCAATTCGCAAGCTAAAATTGATGCCTATCCTTTCACCTCAACAGAAGATGCCCATCGTTTCCAAACACTCACGGAAAGCATTCGCTGTGTTGTTTGCCAAAATCAAACTATTGCTGATTCCTATGCACCACTTGCCAACGATTTACGCGACAAGGTCTATCAAATGGTGCTTGCACGAAAATCCAACGAAGAAATTCAACAATATTTAGTCAAGCGCTATGGCGATTTTATTTTATTAGAACCACGGCTTAGCAAAGCGACCCTGCTATTATGGTCATTTCCCTTGATAGGACTTGTTATACTCATTTTATTGCTGAGACGTTCCCATCATGCTAATAAAATGTGCTAGGATTATTTGATGGAATCCAGTAAAGATATCAAATTAATTAAACGTATACGAAAATACCCCGTCATTGGCTGGCGTGAATGGGTGGGCTTGCCTGAGCTTGGCATTGCTAAAATCAAAGCCAAAATTGATACGGGGGCACGCACTTCTGCGCTTCATGCCTTTTCATTAAGGCCATTTATTGAAGAGGGCAAGCATAAAATTCGCTTTGACATTCATCCGCTGCAACATAACATTAGCGAATTGATTACCTGCGTTGCTGACATTGTAGATAGACGTTTAGTCACAGATTCTGGCGGCCATGAAGAAGAACGTTATGTGATTACCACGCCAGTCGTTATTGCTGGACAATTATGGCCCATTGAAATTACGCTGACTGAACGAGAGAATATGTTATTTCGCATGCTATTAGGTAGGAGTGCGCTGCGCAAACGATTTATCGTTAATCCAGCTCGCTCATTTGTTACAACGAGAACACACAAAAATAGGCCTTAAAATGAAAATTGCAATCTTATCCAGAAAAGAAAATCTTTATTCAACCCACCGTTTAATAGAAGCGGCTCATGCTCGCGGTCATGAAGCGGATGTCATCGATACGATGCGCTGCTATATGAACATTACTTCTTCTCAGCCCACGATTCATTACAAGGGCAATGAATTAAGCGTTTATGATGCTGTTATTCCACGTATCGGTGCTTCTGTTACCTTCTATGGTGCAGCCGTTGTCAGGCAATTAGAAATGATGGGCGTATTTTGCGTCAATGATTCTGTTGCCATTACTCGCGGCCGCGATAAATTACGTTCCTTACAATTATTATCAAAAAAAGGCATTGGCCTACCGATTACTGGCTTTGCTCATGCACTCGATGAAATACAGGATTTAATTAAAATGGTTGGCGGACCGCCGCTTGTCATTAAATTTCTAGAAGGCACACAGGGTATTGGTGTTGTCCTAGTCGAAACATCAAAAGCAGCAAGAAGTGTGCTGGAAGCTTTCTTGGGATTGAAAGTTAACATCATGGTACAGGAATATATTAAAGAAGCTGGCGGTGCTGATATTCGTTGCTTTGTTGTTGGTGGAGAAGTTGTCGCCGCCATGAAGAGACAATCAAAATCGCCCGAAGAATTCCGCTCAAATTTACATCGCGGCGGCATTGCCACACCTGCCGATATCACCGATGAAGGAAAAAATATGGCTGTACGTGCAGCTCATATTATTGGTTTAAATGTCGCGGGTGTTGATATTGTACGATCGAATCGCGGCCCCTTAATTATGGAAGTGAATGCTTCTCCGGGATTAGAAGGAATTGAAAAAACGACGGGGATAGATGTCGCGAGTAAGATTATTAAGTTGATTGAAAAGAATGTGGAGAGTACAGATAAGGAAGGTAGGGGGAGAGGGTGAATCGTAGCGGTGTTTGTCATGCCAGCACGTTTTTAGCTGGCATGACAAACACCGCTGGCATGACAACTTTCTACTGCAAGATCCCCTTAAAATCCAAAGCCAAACGCCGCAGATCCAAACGATTAAGAAATAATGAATACACCATCCATGCACTTAAGGCTGCAAGATCAGCAAATTGCGGTGGAATATATTTTGGTGGAATAATAATACCTTCATTCAATAAATCAGATAAGACATGCAAATCTTCCAATGTCGTTTTACCCACAAATAATAGGGGAATATGATTCACCAAACCGCGCTGTACAGCCAAGCGCATGAAATTATAAATGAGAATAAAACCCTTGCTGTAAGATAAATCCTTGGTATAAGGACCGCCATCTGGCGTACTGCCGCGAAAAACACGCACAGAAGATTGATAACTATCTTCCGCACTTAAACCTTGATTACGATAAAATTGAAAAACATCGAAGAAATTAGCACCTTCTTCTGCCATGTTGACTGCCGTAATTCGATTCGTTAATCGTTGAACACGACCGGGATAGGAAGAAAAAGTAAAAATTTCTGTGATAATGGCTAAACCTTCTTGTGTCACCGTCGATGATGGTGGCCCCTTACTTAAAAAAGTGCAAATAGGCTGCGCCATGCCATTTAAAGTCGTGCCCAGATGCACCCAGCCTTCATGAATTTCAAAGGTACGAATTTCGCGCGCACTAAATTTTAATCCGCCATGAATTTTAATACGATCTGCACCTGCTGCAGCGTCTGCAATGATGC
>Ga0207082_1142_pt1 | contig 12660 bp, 5 predicted proteins | sample Alteio_BWMinHeat_56_FD_153588 | JGI IMG/M metagenome (GOLD analysis project Ga0207082, IMG submission 153588) | Enriched cells from forest soil in Barre Woods Harvard Forest LTER site, Petersham, Massachusetts, United States -... | ecosystem: Environmental > Terrestrial > Soil > Temperate forest >...
AAAAGCATTATCCCCACCCTTGAGACAAGTAATCAGTTGAGCGAAATCAGTATTAACTTTTTCTTGTAGCGCCACTATTTTATCAGCATCAAGATCAGGCATGTTATTGAGAATTTTGATGGCGTCTTCAAGTGCCTGGTTCAAATTTTCCTTATACTTATATCCCGCATTCAGATTTTTTAACAGCCTTTCGTAAAAATCATACTTAGTACATTCATTTAAAATTAATGCTTTTTTCTCAGGACGAATTTCATCCAAGCTATCACGAAGAACATCACATAATGTATTATTCAAGGCAAATTTAATGACTTCATACATGCCAATATCTTTGTTATATAAGTATTTTATTGCCAGTCTAATAAATTGCTGAATAAATCTTTTGTCAGGATTTCTAGCTACTAGGGCCAGTATTCCATCTATACGAACGTCCGTATTTAGCATGCATGATCCGGGAGCTGTAGAACACATACCTAAATAAGCACGTACAAAAAGATCGAAGCATGCCATTGCTCTTGCTTGCATGATAGGACGCAAAAATTTGATGAAGGCTAGATCATCCATCAAAATGGCTGGCCTAGTACTCGTTATAATAGCGGATATTTGATTCATATCGAAAGGATCTTCTTGAATAAAGGGAATAATACTTGGTAAACGCGAAACTTTTTCAAATAAGGCATTCGCGTCATCTTGCAAAATTAAGGGATGAATTTCTTTTATATCAAATTCAAATTTTGAGTGACGATTACGATATTGAGTTCCATTTCCAAAAAAAGAGCAAGACTCAAAATCTCTTTTTACTAGATTGTGTATTGTCCGAGGTAAGGAGTGCCTTGTGAATAATAATTTCCGATAGTCGGTAGCACTCACTAATTGATCTTCACTCAATTCTCTTTTTGCTTTTTCAGACCAGAAAACTGGATTATCAAAAATTTGATCAATTGTTTTTTGATAATCTTTTGAAAGCAGCCGCATTTGATACATATTTTGGAAATCTAAAAACAGAAGAGCACAGAATAAAATATCTTTTTTGGGTTCTGAAAATAGTGAGATTATTTGTTTTCTTGGGCGAATAAATCTTCTTTGCATAGCCAACCCCTCGATCGTAATCTTTTTAAATATAAATTGCGTATATAATAACCTATCTTTTGTAAAAGATATATAGTGCGATCTATATTTAGATCAAAAACTGATCAAATTAGTGGTGCCCAACATCCCTAAACAACAATATTAATCATCTTCCCCCTCACAAAAATAATTTTCTTAGGTTGCTTTCCTTCCAACCACTTTTCAATAGCCGGATTCGACAGCGCGATTTTTTCTGCTTCTTCTTGCTGAATATCACTAGCCAATCTAATCGTTGCGCGTAACTTACCATTAATCGCAACGGGATATTCGACAGAATCTTCCACGAGATAGGCGGGATCAAAAACAGGATAAGCCGCATCTAGTATGGATCCTTGCATGCCCATCATTTGCCATAATTCTTCACTAATATGCGGCGCATAGGGTGCAAGTAAAATCAGTAATTTTTCAAGAATGGATTTTTTACGGCATTTCATCTCAGTTAATTCATTAACGCAAATCATCAATGCACTAATAGCCGTATTGAAGGATAAATTTTCCGTATCTTTTCCGACTTTTTGAATGGTTTTATTCAGGATTTTTAATTCATCCGTATTTGGCGCATCATCTACTATGACTAAACCTTCATCATTAAATAGGCGCCACAGTTTCTTCAAGAAACGATGAATGCCTTCAATGCCCTTGGTTTCCCAGGGTTTACTTTGTTCGATAGGGCCTAAAAACATTTCATACATGCGAAAGGTATCGGCACCATATTTTTCAACTACGACATCAGGATTGACGGTATTAAATAAGCGCTTACTCATTTTTTCAACGAGCGTACCGCAAATATATTTACCCTCTTCTAAAATAAATTCTGCATCGGCAAAGTCAGCGCGCCATTTTTTAAATGCAGCCACATCAAGTTCAAAACCATCAACGAGATTGACATCCACATGTAATGCATCCGTGTCATATTGCTCATGCAAGCCTGCTGAAACAAAAGTTTGTGTGCCGCGAATGCGATAGACAAGACGCGAGCTACCGGTAATCATGCCTTGATTGACCAGCTTTTTGAAAGGTTCATCGAAACCAATAAAACCTAGATCAAATAAAACCTTTGTCCACATGCGAGAATAAAGTAAATGTCCCACCGCGTGTTCTGTGCCGCCAATATATAAATCAACTTGGCCCCAATAATTTGACGCTGTTCTATCACAAAAAGAAGCATTATTGTGAGGATCCATAAATCTCAGGAAATACCAACTACTGCCTGCATATCCCGGCATGGTATTGGTTTCGCGGCGTAATGCAGTGCCAGCAGAAGAGGGCAGATTGCTCCAATCACTTAAATTGGCGAGTGGGCCCTGGCCTTCGCTGCCAGGCTTATAATTACTAATATGAGGCAATTCCAGCGGTAATTCATCGCTAGAAATAGCCTCAGCAATGCCATCGCGATAGACAATAGGGAAGGGCTCGCCCCAATATCTTTGTCTGCTAAAACCGGCATCACGCATTTTATAATTAATGCGCCGTCTTCCCAAACCTAATTCTTCAATTTTGCCTATCACGATAGCAATCGCTGCCTTGCCTTGCATGCCATTAATAAAATCGCTATTTGATAAAATACTTTCTTTGGTGGGATTGGCTTCTTTGCCATTAAAATCTTCACCTAAAATATTGCTAATGGGAATATTAAAATGTTGGGCGAAATTAAAATCACGCTGATCACCGCAGGGCACGCCCATGATGGCGCCTGTTCCATAACCTGCTAAGACATATTCAGAAATCCACACAGGAATTTTTCGTCCATTAAAGGGATTTACTGCATAAGCACCGGTAAAACAACCGGTAATTTGTTTGACTTCTGCCAAGCGTTCGCGCTCAGATCGACTGTCGACATATTCCTTATATTTGGCAACAGCAGCGCTTTGCTCATCGGTGGTAATCACATCAACTAATTCATGTTCTGGTGCCAGCACCATGAAATCAACACCAAAAATCGTGTCGGGACGTGTTGTATAAACCAATAAATCGACCGTGGAGTTAGCAATATTAAATTTGATTTCAGCGCCTTCACTTTTACCAATCCAATTACGCTGCATATCTTTCATCGCTTCGCTAAAACAAATTTGCTCCAAGCCCTGTAATAATCGATCAGCATATTCTGTAATACGTAAAAACCATTGATGCATTTTCTTTTTTATCACGGGATGACCGCCGCGTTCACTGACACCATTGATGACTTCATCATTGGCAAGCACGGTTCCTAGTGCTGGACACCAATTCACATCGGTGTAGGCGAGATAGGCTAGGCGATATTGCATCAAAATATGCTGCTGTTCTTCAGGTGTGTAAGCCTTCCAAGTTGCTGCAGTAAAACGCAACTCGCGATCAGCGGGGCATTCATGATCGAGATTGCCAGCTTGCTTAAATATAGCGATGAGATGATCAATCGATTCTGCCTGAGCAGTTTTTCGATTATACCAACTGTTAAAGAGTTGCAAGAAAAGGTATTGCGTCCATTTGTAATATTGCGGATCACTGGTGCGAAGTTCACGTTCCCAGTCATAGCTAAAACCAATATTGTTTAATTGAGCACGAAAGGCTTGGATATTGTCTTCAGTGGTAATAGCCGGGTGCTGGCCGCTTTCCAAGGCATATTGTTCAGCGGGTAGGCCAAAGGCATCGTAACCCATGGGATGCAGCACATTAAAGCCCTGTAAGCGCTTAAAACGGGCATAAATGTCAGAGGCGATATAGCCAAGCGGATGGCCGACATGAAGGCCAGCGCCTGAAGGGTAGGGAAACATATCCAATACATAGCATTTGGGCTTTGTACTAGAATTGCTCACGCGGTAGGCGTGGTTTTCTGCCCAATATTGCTGCCATTTCTGTTCGATTTGCGTGAAATTATAGTCGGCCATGTTGTCTTCATCGTCTAAAAAAGATGATTATTATACTGGGAATAGATATTTATAGAAGTAAAGCATTTAAATATGAAATAGTCGTTTAGTAAGGAGGCCTTCCCCCATCGGGGGAAGGTGCCCAACGGGCGGATGGGGGAATAAAAATGCAATTATTATTAATATTCCCCCATCCGCCTTTGGCACCTTCCCCCTGTGGGGGAAGGCCTCCTTACTGAACGACTATTTCATATTTAAATGCTTTACTTCTATTTTTCATCGACGAACGCCCGCGTGAGTTACCTAGCTCTTTAAAGGCCAAGCCATGACATTGCCTGATTTAAAGGTCTAAGATGATTTATCGCTTGAAGGGCTTCTTCACACTCCCCTACGTAAGCACCTAAGCTGCCATCTGTCAGCAGCTCATAATCATCTACTGTAAATGGCTCAATCGTTTCGCCTTCTTGATCATCTGCCATCTTAAGTGCAGAAATATCTTTGCCTTCTTTTTTTATTTTTTTGGGATCAGGCTCGGTAAAGACATATTTTTCTATATTAATAATAAGAGCTAGTTTGCTGCCAGGAGCGGCTTTTTGAGGTTCATTATTATAGGGGTTATATTCTTTTTCTATTTTTAAAAATGCTAGAGCTTGTAATTTAAACTGGGAAAGCTCGCTCCTTGTATTATCATACTTATTGGCAACATAACCCTCTTGGACAGGCAGATTGACAATGTAATAGTTTTGATGTTGGTCATAATGAATAACATGCGAATTGATAGGTTTAATATAATGACGACCCTTAACAAGTTCATATAGGAAATTTCTAGCTTCTTTCCTTGTCTTAAATTTCACGTGTACGATTAACTCATCTGCAGATTTTGTATGTTCAATCTGAGGGATGAAGTAAGACAATTTTCTATTATCTTTTTCTGGCGTGAAACCCATGCATTGAAAAAAACTCAGACCAATGTTGTCTACGATCTCTTGAGGGAAGCCATAAAATTTTTCTTCTGTGGCTTTCTTTTTTTTGTTGGTATAAAACCACCCTGCATTTGAATGGTGATTAATTAATCTTGGTCTCAATAGAAAAAATAATTTATATTTATTAAATAAATTCTCGTTGATGAGAGTCGAAAATCGATCTACCAAATATAAAGAGACGGAATTAGAAGGCGGCGAATAGGCTAATAAAACAGCTAAGGCAGCAGCTTGTTTTTTTTCTTCAGCATAAAAATGAAGACTGAGCCCACCAATACATAAACCTGAAGATATCGGTATTTTTTCCATGACTAATTTTAATATTTCAGCATGGCCTTGTTCGCAACAGCTAATGAGAGCCTTATAATCGCTTGCGCTAGGATCGACACCATCCATATCAAGTAAATATTCGACAACTTCAGGGTGATTATTTTCCATCGCTGCTAGAATAGACCGATTACCATTAACGCTAGGTTCAATCTTCATTTCATCTATTAAAAATTTAATTATTGTCAGATGGCCATATGTTGCAGCAGTACACAGTGCTAATTCATATTGAAAGGGAAGTATGGTGATGTCGGAAAATTTTTCAGGCGCTGATAAAAACTGGAATATGCTTAGATAACCTAATCGTGCTGCTCTTATTAATGCATGCTCTATTAAGGGGACTTTCTGTGGGCTGTATAAATCAATTCCATAAATTGCTACATACTTAACATACTCTAAATTGCCCGCATCAACAGCCTTGATTAAATCACTGTGATCAAGATCTGAATTATCAAAGCATAATCCATTTTCTATGAAAAGCTTTAATACAGAGAGATCATTGGTACGCAATGCCATTGCGAAAAGTGTTGTTCCTCTTGGAAGTAAAAGATTAGATAAATTTATCTTGCCTAGTAAAAATTTTGTGATCTCTTCTGAATAATGATAGCTAACAGCCATTCTTAGTAAAAAGTTATCATTAAAAGAAGGATCAACCCGATGACTTTCACTTACTTCTTCAACAAGATATTTTATAATAGGCAATTCTTTTCTTAAGGCTGCTAATTTAATCGCAAAATAATCATCTTGATTAGTAGATAGGCGCGGATTTTCTCGCAACAAAGTATTAGCTTTTTCAAAATCTTTTGCTAGGATCGCTTTTTGTAATTGTCGGTTTTCTATTAGATTCTTGATCTTATCAAAATCTATTTTATTTGATCTGACTAAATGAAAATACTGTGTGGGGAGAGTGCTTGTCGTTGTGGTGCTACTCCCACTTTTGTTGCTTCCAGCATAATAATTTTCAACATAGGCGAGACAGAAATTTTCAATCTCAATTCTTTGAATAGGAGGTAAATAATCCAGTAAAGCATGCAGAAGTAAAAATATTTGAAAATCAAGTCTTACTTCAAGACCTGATATTTCTGGTATAAATACCCTGCCCCATACCGCAATTTCATTTTCAGTTAAAAATCCATCTAATTTGGCATCGTACTTAGTAAGTTTATTAGCTAATGCTGATGCGAGATCTGCCGGAAAAAAGCCACAAAAATGATTTTGATACGAGTTAATTAAGCAAACTAAGCTGTCTGTCTGCTGGACTTCTTCTCGCAATGCTTGTACGTGATGAAAATAATTACGGGCGAACAATAAGCAGGATGGCACTTCATTTTCTGAAAATGATGTTATTAAGTAATCCACAAAATTAGCTAATGAATCAGTATCATCTTGTATGGCATTTTGAAGAGCCTCATTTAAAAATGGATTCAATAAAAGATTGGCATTTACAAGAATGCTTAATGCTTCGCGGCAGTTTGCTTCATAATGAGGGGTTTTGTCCTGATTAAATATTAATGAAGTACATAAGTTCATAACAAGAGTATCAGCTTGAGCTGGATCAATGAGGCGGCGATAGGACTGATTACTATCTAAAGTAATTTTTTTGTGGGATGAAAAAATATAATCAAGATAAATTGTAGTGTAGTTGGGATACTGACCTAAAAGATAATTTTCGCAGAGCTTACGTAATGATCCAAGAAAAGAATGCTTGTTTTTACATTGCTGTATCTGGGAAGAAATAACGGCGGCGAGGAGAGAAGGTGGCGTGGGAAAGAGATCTGTGCTTTTTAATAAGGCCATTATTAGTATTTGATTCAAGAAATTTCTACACTCTCTTTGAAATTTTCGGTTCGCGATACTTGAAAAATCTGATTTCAATAAATCAAATTGCATAAGCAGCTGATCTTCTATTTCTTGCAGTAAAAAATGATCTTTATTTTCAATCTGCGTTTGAAGCTGGCTTAAACGCTCCTTAATAAATGCTTCATTTAATATGCTGGAATCGTTTAATTCAGGGCTTGAACTGGCATCTAAAATAAGAGGAGGAGGGGCTAGCTGTGCTTGTCCCATCTCATCGATCAATCCTTCATAACAGGCCATGCCTACTAGGTCCCAATAAAGATGTTTTCTATGACAATACCTATAATTTGTTTTTAACATGTTAGTCAATGAGACACTAACCTCATCATGTCTTATCAGACTATATAATTCTGATAAAATGAGAAATTTGATACTTATTTTATGACTCTCTATATTTCCACATACTCGATACAAATCTATTTCTGTTTTAGAAAGAGTATGCACATCAGAATAAAAATAGGCAGGGTGTCGGCAATAATCTTCTTCTTTAAACACATAGAAATTTTCATCCTTGACCATGACGGCAATTTGCCCGCCATTGATCAATGCGTAGTTTGTCGCTATTCCTTTACCTGTTTCCTTAATAAATTCCTCATTCTCTGAAGCGCCAGGCGGTGGGTTTATGTAAATGACTAGTTCATGCGGAGCGATTTTGCTGGGATCAGGTTTTTTTCGGGAAAAAATCACATTATGCTCATAGCTTCTGTCTTGCCATATTGCAAATTCAAGTTGATCTAGCGTGATGGGGGCGCCTTTCATTAAGATAAGTGACTTTCCGTGAGGCCTTATATGAGTTGAATAATATTCTTCATCACATGTCATTTGCAAAATATAGATGACAGCATGCTCTTCTGGTGAAAACATCCAAGTATAGACATTTTTATTAAGAAAGTGTTGTACCTCTTCTATGTTTCTAAATGCGAATAAATCAGATATGTTGCTATGTTTATTAAAGTGTTTTATCACCTCCTCTGGATTTCTGAATGAATCTTTCCCTATGCGTGGAAATCCACAGCGGCTATCCGGTTCGAGTTCTTCTACTTGCTGGTCGGATAAATTGAGCATCACTTTCATGCCTAGAAAAAAATGATGTGTCGGTTTGGCGATGCTAGTAGGGCCTGATTTCATTTTAAACACCTCGTTGATGATTTATTATTTTTTGTTTTTTTATGGGTTCATCATGGTACTTGAAATAGATATTTTTAGGAAGGCCTGGACTTTGACAAAAGCTGTAGTATAGTGCAACTTTTTATGGCCAAATTTATTGTTTAAATATAAGGACTTAATATGAAAAAACGCGTGATGTTTTCCGCTTTACTCGCTCTATCTAATCTTGGCTATGCTGCAACAGAGCCCCATTTTAATCTTGTCATGGAAAATCAATCTGACAAAGATGCAACAATTAGTTTCCAACAAGTTGTTGGTAATGTGGATCTCACTCCTGTATTAGCTGATCACATGCCGCTTGCACTTCATAGTTCAAGCATCAAATACGGCGTTAATTTTCATCCGGTAGACCCTCAGGATACTTTTAATATTATTTTTACCGGCAAGCAGGATTGCACTTTTAATATTGCTTTCTATGCACCGGCTGATCCTAAGGTGACAGTTTCAGGTCCGGGTTGCTATGGTGGTGGTTATAGCATTCTTGATGGTGGTTATACTTTATTGTTGTATGTGTCGGATATTCATTTGAGACAGTAAAGCGAAGGTAATGGATCACGTGGAGTTGCACAGGTGTCCGTCGTTATAAAAGCGTTTGTCGTTGCTGTAAAGGTTCCATAATTCGTTGATGAAAAATAGAAGTAAAGCATTCAAATATGAAATAGTCGTTTAGCAAGGAGGCCTTCCCCCGGTGAGGCTACCCTGCACACACATCTTTGAGTTAATATCGGCCACCTTTAATAAATAATATTTAAATGGATTTTGATAATGGAATTAATCAGCCCTTTTGTTGAAAAAAGATTAAAAAATAACGGCGCATTATTTTTTAAACGTATAATGGAACACAAAGTAGTTTCATTAAGGAAATTAGGAGATACTCGATCAGAAAGAGTTTGGTTCGAAAGATGGATAGGAAATGAAAAAGTGACAACTGCAAATCTTATAAAAACAGAACAAGCGAGATTACGCCCTATTGTAAAAAATCGCCATGTATTAGCGATTCAAGATACAACAGAATTAAATTATCAAAAATACGCAAATCGAGTCAAGGGATTGGGAACAGTTGGCAATGGAAAGGACAAAGGTTTTTTTATACATCCTATGCTGGTATTAGACGCGGAGACCACCGCATGTTTGGGGAGCGCTGCTATCCATATTGAAAACCGGCTAGAGGGAGCGAGTGATAACTACAAGAAATTACCGATAGAAGAAAAAGAATCGTATCGATGGATATCAACGGCTGAGGCGAGTAAAAAAACGCTATTGGAAGCTAATTGCGTAACATTTATAGGTGATCGTGAAAATGATATTTATGAATTCATTGACCGTATTCCGGATGAAAAAACACACATTCTTACACGTGTTTGGCATGATAGATGTTTAGAAAATGGAGGTAAAATTTTTTCTCATTTAGGAAAACAAAATGAAGCTGGTCAAATGCTAGTACAAGTAACGCAAGATAAAAGGAATAAGCGCGAAAAAAGAGAAGCTATTTTATCGATAAAACATAGTGAAGTTGTCATAAAGAGGCCAAAACCATGTACTGATAAGGCAGCTGCAAAAACAATAAAATTAACTATTGTAGAAGCAAAAGAAATAAATTGTCCCACCAATCAAAAAGCGATTCATTGGATTTTATTAACAACGCATAAAGTCACTCATTTTGAAGAAGCAAAGCAAATAATTTTATGGTATCGAACACGTTGGAATGTAGAGCAAATTTTTCGAACAATGAAGAAACAAGGATTAGATGTTGAATCGAGTCAAATAGAATCAGCGGAAAGTTTAATGAAGTTGGCTGTTATTGCGTTATGTGCAGCTATACAAATTCTACAATTAGTATTAGCAAGAGATGGCACAACGAATCAAAAAACTGTAGATGTATTTAGCGAAGAAGAACAGAATGTTTTAGGAATGTTTCTAATTAAATTAGAAGGAAAAACAGAAAAACAAAAAAACCCTTATCCAAAAGAGAATTTATCTTGGGCTAGTTGGATTATTGCGAGATTAGGAGGTTGGAATGGGTATAAAAATGAGCGACCGGGACCAGGCACGATGGCCTGGGGATTGCGGCGATTCCAAGGAGTATTTGATGGTTTGAAATTGCTCAAAGATGTGTGTGCAGGGTAGCCCCGGTGGGGGAAGGCCTCCTTGCTAAACGACTATTTCATATTTGAATGCTTTACTTCTATTTTTCATCAACGAATTATGGAACCTTTACAGCAACGACAAACGCTTTTATAACGACAAACATCTGTGCAGAATACCCACGTGATCCATTACCAACACATTCATTTCTCAATCCCCCCAAGATACCCAAAAAATAATCCCTCCGGATCATACTTTGCTCGAATACTTTCAAGCCTTTTCCATTTCTCAGGCGTATATGAACCCTGAACACGCGCGGGATCTTGAACAATATCAGTTTCACCAATGTAGTGCATATTAGTAAAAGTTTTAATGATGGCAATGGTCTCATCCTGCCATTTTATGTTAGCAGCATCATCTTCTGGCTTTTCCCAAATAGCCCATGCGCCGCCATAGGATTGTCCTTCCATTGAAAAGGCAACTTCAGGTCTTGTTTCGATTAAGTTGTGCTGTCCTGTACTTTGACAAAAAACAATGACTGACTTCGGTGAAGGTGCATCAATAATTTTATCACGTAAAGCGAGTAAGATATCGACGGGTTTGGCTTTAGAACATTGATTCTCGCATAAATTACGATGATGTTCAGGCCAGGTTATTCCAGATACTTCTGATAATTTTTCAAAATTACTTGGCTCATTTAATTTTTTTGCTAAACATTTTGTTACGATAGAACCCTGTTCCAATATGGCAAGTGCTTTCTCTGCTTCATCCTTGGTATAAGCAAAGGCAACGGCGCTGATCATGCATAGTTTTCCCTTATTTTTTTTACATTGATTGGCAAGCTCTGGTGGTGCCTTAATTAAAAATATGGAAAGTTCAACCATGCTTGGCATGGCCCAGCCAAGTTCAGTCACTTGTTCCACAACTTCTTTCAAATCATCAAGCGAATAATAATAAGTACTGGTCGTGATTGCTTTTGGCAGAGGATAGCATTTCAAATGAAAACGCGTGGCGACAGCAAACATGCCGGGCCCGCATCCTCTTGCCGCCCAAAATAAATCAGGATGTTCTGTCGCGCTAGCTTTTACTTTTTTACCCTCTGCTGTGACCAACTCGATTGCAAATACAGAAAAGCATGCCGCTCCCCACTCACTTAAGTTCCATGACATACCCCCATTAAGAAGATAACCACTTGCTTTTACAGTCGGGCAATGACCGATTGGAAAGGCTAAATCATATTGACTCAGGCGATGCGCTAGTTCTTGATTACTGATAACAGGTTGAATGATTGCATTTCGATTTGCTTTATCTATTTGTGATTCATTGAGCTTGCTTAAGTCAATTGTCATGCCGCCATTACGAACGGCAAGTCCACACCAGGTATGACCGCCGCCATGCACCGCAATTTTAAGGCCATTTTCTCGAGCAAAATTGACGGCAGTTAGGACATCATCATCATCTTTGACGGTCGCAATAACATCAGGAGATCGATCTGGTTTGATTTCATTCCAAACCATAGAGGCTTTAACAGTTTCAAATGCTGGATCTTCTGCAGTTACTATTCTTCCTCTAATATTTTTTCTTAGTTGATCCCAGTTCATAGTGACCTCCTAGAATATTGCCACCACGCGCAAGGTTCCTGCCCAAGCATTGTTATTCGTTCCATTCGATGCAGGCGTGGGGATGTATGAAATGACAGGTTCTAAATAGATGCTATTAAATATTTTTGCTTGATAATAAGCTTGTAATATTAATTCATTTTGATGATTAAAATTATTTTTATTCATCCATGCAAATGCGGCTCCTATGCCAAAGGAATCAGCTAAGCGATGAGAAAAAAGTCCAAATGCAGTTAAGCCCGCTCCAACATATTTGTTCATGAGCATGGCTCTTGATTTGTTGTATCCATATTGGAGATAACTAGAAACGCCGCTGTTATCAAGGCCAGGATTTTTGTACCAAAGGCGTTGACTGCCAAAAAGATAAAAACCAGCGGTATTATTTTCAGAAATAGTGGGAGGCGATTTAATCTTTCCATGCTGCTGCCACGCACCGATACCAAAGGTGCCCGGCTTCTTTTGCCTTCCCAGCAGCCATACAGCACCTGTTTCTGCAATTTGAAAATGAGCGCCATTGAAAGTAGGTGTGGCATGCAAGCCTGTTTGCTCACCGCTTGCTACATTGCCATCATAGATGCCATAAGAGAGATACCATTCTTTAATTGGTGCGAAATTCAGGGTGATGCCATAGGCTGAATTATAATAGCCAGGCATCGT
>Ga0207082_1143_pt1 | contig 12640 bp, 15 predicted proteins | sample Alteio_BWMinHeat_56_FD_153588 | JGI IMG/M metagenome (GOLD analysis project Ga0207082, IMG submission 153588) | Enriched cells from forest soil in Barre Woods Harvard Forest LTER site, Petersham, Massachusetts, United States -... | ecosystem: Environmental > Terrestrial > Soil > Temperate forest >...
ATAGTTTTTATTGATCTATTGATTAAATGTGATATTTTAGCAAGCTGGTATTCAAAAAATAATTGTTAATGGAGATGTTATGCATGAGCATTATATCTATTCTTGAAACATTAGCTACTAGCGCCCACTATAGAATTTCAATCCCTAGCTTGATTGAAAGTCAACCCGATGCAATACAATCTGCGTTTTTCTCGCGCGACAGCAAACAATTAAAAGAACAGCTTGGTGATGTAATAAATTTGGCTGATAGAGATAGAGTTGTTCAAGTATCAAAGCAAAAAATTTAAGTTGCCATGAAAAATGCCTCTCTTGTTGTTGTTGGAACCGGTATTAAATTTCTCTCACACCTCACGACGGAGGCAACAGTCTACATTGAACAATCAGATAAAGTTTTGTTCTTAGTAAATGATCCCGCCATAAAAGAGTGGATCAAAAAAAAAATTCATGCTCTGAGTCGCTTGATCCACTTTATACCAAATATTCTCTTCGCCAAGATTGTTATCAAGCTATCACCGATCACATATTAAAAACGTTATATGAAAGATTGCATGTCTGCGTTGTGCTTTACGGTCACCCTGGTGTTTTTGCACAACCTGGATTAGATGCAGTATTGCAAGCTAGAAAACAAGGGTTTTATGCAGTACTACTACCAGGTATTTCTGCGGAAGATTGTTTGTTTGCTGATTTGTTGATTGATCCAGGCTCCACGGGTTGCCAGACATTTGAAGCCACAGATTTCTTAATTTATCAACGAAAATTTGATACGCGAAGTCATTTAATATTATGGCAAGTTGATATTATTGGAGTTTTAACTAACCCACAATCATACGATAATGGGCATGGAGCAAAAGTACTCGTTGACTATCTGAGTAATGTCTACCCCTTAAACCACGAAGTTATTCTCTATGAGGCTGCACAATATCCTTCCTTTAATCCTAAAATTCAGCGTTTAACACTTAATCAATTACCGACTGCGGTTTATTCACGCATCACCACACTCTATATTCCGCCTTTGCAAACTAGTATTTGCGACAGAACAATGCTGGATAAATTAAATATTACTTTAGATGATATCAATCAAAAACTAACACAATAGGAATAATAGATGACTACATATTTATCAACCTTCATGAGAGGATATATTGGAAATTATGCCGGCTTACCGACAATATGTTGGCAAGGAATTTTACTTGTTTTTATGGAGTCAGTGGCCATTGGAATTTGCTTTTTTTTATCGATATATTTTGTCAGTTTATTACATATGAATATTACAGCGGCAAGCATGCTAATTTCATGTTATGGAGTTGGAACAGTAATTGGCGGAATTGCTGCAGGCAAGTTATCAGATAGATTTTCCCCAAAAATTGTATCCGTATCATGTTTGTTATTACAATCACTATCTTTTTTATTATTAACTACGGTTGAATCTTTGGCGGTTCTAGCCGGCATTATGCTTATGATCGGTGTTTGCTCATACGGATTTACCACATCAAATAGCGTATGGATACTTAATCAATGTAAAAATTCACCTGAAATTCAATTAAAAGCAATCAATATTTCACGAGCAGCATTAAATTTAGGATTAGGTATATCTGGAGCAACCATCGGATTTTTAGGAAACATTGGATTTATATTACTATTCGAGTTTTCAAGTTTTATTTTTTTGATGTCAAGCATCTATTTGCTAGTCTGTACCCATGATGAAAACAAAAAATCACAGCTAGAATCACTAGAAAGTCCTACCCACAAAGTAACTCAGCAACGAAATGATAAGAAAATATTGTTCCTGACACTAGGATGTTTGTTTGCTATAGGTTTGATTATAGCGCAATTAGGCTCTACTTATCCAATTTATATTCAGAAAATTTTTCCTGAACGAGGTATTCAAGCAGTAAGCATTCTATTTGTTATAGATACGATAATGATTATTCTGTTTCAAGTACCCTTACTCAATCTGTTACGTGGTTTCAACAAATTATTTCTCGTTGGTGTCGGAGCATTCTTAATGGGTATTGGTATGGCCTTATTAACTATTTCATACTTATTTGCAATAGCAATTATCTCCTGTGTTATATGGACAACAGGAGAAATGATATTTTTGGCCACAGCACAGTTTGTTTGTTACCAGCGGGGTGGCAAAAATAAGAAAGGTCAAAGTATAGGAATGACTCAAACTGCAGCTGCCTTAAGCAGAATCATGGGTCCAACAGCAGGTGGTTATATTTACTACTATTTTGGTGGCAATATACTGTGGTACTTAAGTTTTTTCATTGGAATATTATGTTTTACTGCTTGCAGTTATGCCAAAAAATTATATTGTTAATTTTGCGTGCTGATACTAATGCATCCTCTCACAAAAGGTGCATCAGATGCGAATGTTGCGGTAGCATTGCTAGATGGACAGGAATAGTTCATAAATCGATCATCGTTATCTTTTATTTCCGACGACGGGCGAATCACTTTGTGGCTGTCGGTTTTGCTATGGTAATAAAGAAACTTAGTACCTTTTGCTATTTTGCTAATAATAGAATTAGCTGAGCACATGCTGTTTTCTTTAGCTAGCTCAGTTGTGAATACTTTCATAATATGCTCTAGTTCTCGCATCTCATGCAGAGTACTGGAAACCACTCTCGATTTTGGCGAGAATACATGCGTAGAAGGATTCTGCAATGAATAATAAATAGGTTGGCGGTCATCTTCAAACTTGAAATGCCTGGGATGCATAATAGTTGGAATATATTTTTTTAATCCATATGACTCAATAAATATTTTTTGAAGTTCCTGCAGAGGCAACGCATCCTCGCTAAGAGCGGGTATAAAGCCAGGGGCAGCCCCAATAGCAGTTGCAAAAAGATGTTTTGCTGTATCCGCAAGGTAAGGATTGGGTTTTAAATTCTTATTTTGTTGAATTATAGAAAAAATCATATCATAGTGAATTCTATTAATTTCATATTCACACTGATGCCAAGCTAATTCGTGTAGATATTGCTTAAGATCGGCCCACGCTTTATCATTATAAATTTTTTCAATCCATTGTTCTGAAAAGTACATCACACAACATCGCCAGGCAGAATTAACAATAGGGCTATTAATAATTTCTTTAAAAACCTGCCAGTGATTATATAACGATTTAGGTGCTGGATTTTGAATGTTGAAATCACGTATTAAATTAGAGTGATGGGTAGCGCATCCAATATTAGGAAGCACAAATGCAGACCTTGCACCTGCTGTTGAAGAAAGCAGGCCATAAGGGGCGTATATTCGATTGCTGCGTTTATTTAATATGCGAGTAAATGGAAATATTTTTCCTGGTGTATAGATATAACTAGGGATAGTTATGCCTGTGCTTTTTAAGTCAATGAAGCATTCAATTTGTTTCTCAAGAACCATACCAAGAGGAGTGTTGTTAATACTGTAGCCAAGATGTTTAAGTAAATCTTTAGATATATTCGGATCAGACAGACGAAAAAAATTACCCTGTTGGTCAGGAAAGATTGAGCTTTCTGTGTCAGCATCAACCGCTCCATATGGGTAATACGCCAAGTAGAGAGGGAATGATTTATCCGGGGCAAGCGCGTCAACTAATTTGGTAAATTCGCATTCAACCTTCGCAACACGCTCGCGAATAGTTGACCAATATACTTTGACAATGCCTCGTCTTTCATCTTGTTCCGTTAACATACCTTCAGTATCTATGCCATTGAGTCTATATGATATTTTTATTAATGAGATGATGCAGTCTAAAGAAGCAATCTAGATTAATCAAGCATTTCAGTACATTATGACATTTAAAGTAACTATTCAGCGCGAAGGTATTTATAGTAATTTAGGGATCCTTCACTGCGTTCAGGATGACAAGCGCTTTTTGCCTGGTAAAAAAGCTTGTCATCCTGAACGCAGTGAAGGATCCCTAAATTACTATAAATACCTTCGCGCTGAATAGTTAGCATTTAGAAATACTGATAAATTGTAGGAAAAAAGTCAAAACCTCGGTCGCAACCACCTGATTTTTTCTAATATTTACCTCTAGTACGGTATATAATATGATTTCTGATCTCATGATGGTGAAGGGAGACAATCAAACATGCATCTTGACCGTAGCGATATTGAAGCCGCAACAAAAGCAGGATTAATTACCACTGAACAAGCACAAAAACTGTGGCTATTCTGGCAAAAGGAACAAGAAAATGTTCCTCAGTTTCGTCTTTCGCATATTATGTATTATTTTGGCGGTATGCTTGCCATTTCGGCTGTCACCTTATTTGTTACCAAAGCATGGAATCGGTTAAATGGATTGCCCTTATTCATCCTATTCTCCTTATTATTTTTATTAGGACTGTTGCTAACACATCACTTCCTCAATAAAAAATTAAGTATTCCTGCTGGCATCATGGCAACCTTTAGCCTGGCATTGATACCTTTGGCCACATACAACATACAAGTGTGGCTAGGTTATCCACCCATTGAATATAATCACTACACTGATTTCCATCAATGGATAAGCTGGTATTGGATACCCATGGAACTTGCGACTTTAGTCGTGGGTGTACTCATGCTTTATTTTTATAATTTTTCCTTTTTGCTGTTTCCAATTTCCATTGTACTTTGGTACATGAGCATGGACTTGTGGCCTTTATTATTTCATATGAATGATTTTAACTTTACAAATAAAGCAACATTTTCCATGTATTTTGGCTTAATCATTATATTCGCAGCTATCTATATGGATTTCAAACATAGCAATCGTCATCAAGATTATGCTTTCTGGTTGTATATTTTTGGAGTGATGACATTTTGGGGAGGATTATCATGCCAATTCTCACACAGTGAACTCAGTAAATTTTTTTACTGTATGATTAATATCGTCATGATCTTAGTCAGTGTATTTCTAAATCGTCGAGTATTTGCCCTGTTTGGCGCTCTCGGTGTGCTAGGATATTTATGGCATTTATCATTTGATATTTTTGCAAACAGCTTAGGATTCCCAATCGCATTGGTATTTCTTGGAATATTGATCATTGTCGCTGCTACAAAATGGTCTCACATCGAAACGAAATTATTTGCATGCATGCAACCTTATATCCCGCAAAAATTATTAAAACGTATGCGCCCCTAATCTTCAAGTTATGAGACTCATACTCAAATGGATAAGTAAAATTTATGTAATAAATATTTGTTTTATCAACAGTTTAAAGATCATCCGTGATAATTGATTCAGCGACCCCGCAACACATTTTAACCTCATCGCTTATAATGAAATAGGACACACTAAAAACATAAAGCGAGATGGAGGGATAGCATGAAAACCAGAGGGTTTACAAAGGCTGATGTAACGGAAATTGCTAAAGTATATAATATGTTTTATCAAACAATAGGCTTAATAGGCCACGATACTGTTCAGGCTCTTACTCTTAGTACCGGATTACCTTTTAGCAAACTCACCAAAAGACTCCGAAGAATAAAAAAAGCTTTTAATAAAAAACCATATGATGTTAATAATTTGAAACGTCAAGCAAATTTGTTACTGAAGAATTTAATAATTATTCAAAACTCTAGACTGTCTGCTATCGCGAGAAAAAATGATAGCTCTATTCTTGGTAAAGATAATCAATATTATGTTCTTATACTATTAAAAAACGGTAAATCTCTAAAATCCTTAGGAAAAAACGGCTCAAAACAAAATTTCCCAGCATTAAATCAACTTGGTGATACTGTAGAGAAAGCTATAAATTCTTTACAACGCATTTTGTTACCAAAAGAAGAAAAAGTAAAAATAGAAAAAGAGGAAGATGAGACACTTACGGCGCTAATACAAAAACACCAGGATAAAAAAAATTTTACTGAGCAATTTCAAGAAAGGATTCACAAAGCAGATATCGCTACTACTCAGCAACAAAAAAATAAAACTATTGCAACTGAGATATCTGCATGTATAAATACGCTACATCACATACTGAAGATTAAAATATATAGTTACAATGCCACTAAGATAGCAAATGAGCTCAAAAGCAAAGTTACTGAAGCAGAACATATACTAAAAAAATATGAAGCACTAAATACGAACGATACTAGCATAACAGACTCACTAGCAACGCTTCGCACATTAACTAATAATGCTAATACAACCATAACGAATATTACCAGAAAGATTGCTTTGCAGAACGATTTGTCACGAACCATTGATAATCTGGATAGTATGTATGCGGACACTGAAGCTACAAACGCTGACGCTATAAGTCCACCCACACCGCTACCTATAACACCAGAAAGATATGAGATTTTATATAAACAACAAAAACAAATTTCAGATAAATTAAATTTTATAAATAAAAGCACCTCATTTCCAACTAATGATAGTCTTTCGAATCAAGTCGCCAATACGCTGATAAATTTAACTGATGCCATTCTCGAAGAAGCTATAACCATTGGTGATAAAATATTAGAAACCCCTATAGAACAAATGGAAACAAGTGGGCTCACTCAACTAATAAACGAAATAAATAATCATCAAAAAAGATTGCAAGACATTCACAGCCAAATAATTGCAAATAAATCTGATACGTCTATACCGGATAATGACATAAGCATACAAACAACCCACAAAAAAATGGAAAAAATCGAGGCACAAAAAAATAATCTCAAGACTCGCGCCCAAGAAATCAATGAAAAAATCGCGTATATAAAAAATAAAATTCAAGCCAAACAAAGCCTAGCCAGTAGCCTTAGAGACTATATTAATGGAAGAGAGAAAAAAGGTGACTGGTTTTTTTCCACGTATAAAAAATCAGATAAAACTGAATCGGCAAATTGCCTAATAAATATGCTTGCTGAGGGTGAAGGGAAAAATCAAGAGAAAATAGTTTTGGATGAGAAACAACTTGGCGCCCTAACAGAAGGAAGCCTGGGAAAACATATTGAAGATTGGGTTCTAAACGAAAAAAATTCTCCCTATGCAAAAGACATTTTACCTAAAGCACTGTATGAAAAAATACAAACTAAAATAGAAAAAAATAAAGATAAAGAAGAAGACAAAAAAAATTTCCAAGATGCACTTGTGAATAGACGATAATTTTCGGGTAACTATTCACCGGGTAAAGAAATCATCCCTATAACCATAACCTCACTTAATCAGTAACAATTCAGAAGCACTATTATGCTTATATGTCGGCCAATGAGGTTCGTAATGCTTGGATTCATTGCCCCAACAATACCACCCCTTACGAGGTCCCCTAGCAAATAATTCCAAATACGGCCCTGGACTACACGATTCTACAATGTCATATTGTTCGTCAGGTTTTCTAGAGTGCTCACGTTTCCGAGTTTTTAGAATATTGACTTGGGTTCTCCCTTTTTCTAAGGTTCTCAAACTGCCCCGTACTCCAAATAATAATAATTCTGTTGTATTTCTAAAGTAGAAACCCACGCCACGCCCATCTGGCCCACCATCTTTCCGAATTTTATGCCACACAATATTTGTTTTGTATTTAAATCCCCACGCTTCCATCACGCCCAGTCCCTCCGCTAATAAAGCATTGGGTACCCACAGATAAAGATGGGATTTATCAGCGGCGGCTGTAGAAACAGGGATCTCTTTAATTTCTTCAAGTGTTAGTGTTGCATACCTCGAAAGACGTTTATGCTCTGGTGCCATTTTCCCTGTCCTATTTTGAAATTGCCATGGGGGATCGGCAAGAATAGCCCCACAATGTAATCCTTGGCATTTTTTCGAAAAATTTTGTGCGGCGCTGCGCCTTCTCATTTAGCATCCCTCATCAAAAAGTTCCGGCTTAATTCCAAAAATAAGAATGGGACACCCAGCGCCACTGCCGCCTTTAATTCGCGGCAATAACTTTGAGATATGTGTCGTTGAAGCGCCATATGATTTCCCCCTCCCCAGTGTATTAAATATAGCCTGCAACTCATCACACCGAGTAATGATGATGCCAACGCTTATTGCTCGTAAATCAAACAAAAGACGGAAATTATTCAAGTCCCTATCAAAAAAAGGGTCTTTATTGTTCCATTCAATTTCTAAGGCTATGTAATTTTTGTAGCAATCGACTTTATGAGTCGGCGATTCCATGACTTCTTTATCTACGTGGATAGCGGTATCAAAATGCTTTTCTTCCCAGTTTCTTTTGTATAAAAAAGTATCAATAAAATCCGAAACTTTTGATTTGCTACCTCCACCCTCGGTAATCCAACTTTTACAGAGTTTAAATGAGGTCAAAAGCGCTATAATATCATTCCATTCATTGGGAAAATCACTTTTCAGAATGGCACAAGCATGCCGCCACTCATGTATTTCATATTTATTCTGTATGTCTTCAGGTAATAATTCTACACCCACTGCAACGCTCCAAGAATAGTATTTTTACCCAAACCGCTAGCTTACTGCATATAGGTATTAAACTAATACTCCTAATATCCTTATATTGAATAAAAATTTTGAAATCTTCTAGGGCCTGTTTACATTTGCGGTGTGGATTGATTATATGGAGCGTTCCTAAAGACCTTGCGTCTAAGGCTACCTTACTCCGTAGTCAACTTGCGCCGTAAATGCGCAAGCGGTACACGCACGATACCATCTGGTGATGCAGAAACCTCAACATGGTCAGCGGGAGCAAAAGCATGGGCGTAGATGACTTCGTAGGTGACAGGCCAAGTACCATCCTCTGAAGGCGCAATCGCATCAATCGGTTGCTTACTCCCTGGAACTAACATACCACTCGCTCGTAGCTCATGGAAAAGATGGGCTTGAGCACGATAAGTCATAGTATAATAATTGATATCTAAGACGGGATCAGCAAATCCTTCCTGTAGCAAAAGATCGCCAATATCATGCATGTCAATCAACGTAGGAAGATCGTCTTGACTAAATAGGGTTCGCCACTCCTTAAATGAATCAGGTCCTAGGGCTGTAAACATCAATATGCCGCCAGGACGCAACACTCGACGCCATTCACGCCCTAGTGCGCTGAAATCAGCATGCCAAGGCAATAAAAAGTTAGCAAATATAAGATCGACCGATTGATGCGCTAGTGGCAATATCCCTGCATCGGCACAGACATGAGCAATGTGAGGACTCTCTTGTCGCGCGAGTTGCACCATAGGCAGAGAGAGATCGAGAGCAAGCACATTGGCATCACCATAACGCGTTTGCAACCGCGCACTCATATTCCCAACCCCACACCCCATATCCACAATAATTCGTGGCGTGATTGTCATCCAATCTAGCCTAGAAAACATTTCTTCACCGGCCTCATGAGCAAGAACTGAAGCCTCTTTATAATCAAAAGGAGACCAAACCATGTTTTTAGAAAAACTCATTCGTATAAATACTCGTTTTATATCGTCTATATTCAACTCACTTTATGACTGGCTGCTACCACCATGTTGTATTTTATGTGGCTATGCCACTCACTGCTCTCACAATATCTGCATCAGATGCCAGCAAAATCTACCTATTTTACCAAACTGTTGCCAGCAATGTGCACGATTTTTACCTGTTGTTATAAACACTGTGATAAACACCCCTCTAACTTGCGGTGCATGCCTAAATAATCCACCTCCATTTGATCGGACTTATGCTCTTTTCCCCTACGAACCACCTATTACTCAGCTGGTTATTAACCTCAAGTTTCAGCACCAATTTAGCGTAGCGAAAGCAATGGGTGACCTATTCATACAAAAACTTCAAGTTTGGTATGCAAATCAGCCCTTACCCGACCTTATCATTCCCATCCCGCTTCACCCTAAGCGGTTACGAGAACGCGGCTACAACCAAGCACTCGAAATCGCAAGACCCATTGCCAACACGTTTGCTATACCTATTGATTACCATAGCGCAAAGCGCATCAAACATACCTTCGCGCAAAGCAGCTTAGTTGCGGCAGATCGAAAACAGAATATGGAAAATGCATTCAAAATCAGTGGTGATTATTCAGGCTTAACCATCGCCGTTATTGATGATGTGATTACTACAGGTCACACTATCACCGAATGTTGCAAAGCGCTCAAACAACATGGCGCAAAACATATCGATGTCTGGTGCTGCGCACGCAGAGGGTAAGAGCGTGCACGTTCCTATGCATCCACGTTCAGGTTGCCCAAAAAGCCGATACCCGATAAATTATCGTCCCTAGCTTTCACTTTGTGAGACAGCTTGAGATTGGTTTAGGGTCTGCTGACATTTGCGGTGTGGATTTATTTTTTGTTAATTTAACTCGCAAACAGAGCTTGCCCCGCACTGGTTGCGGGGAAGTTTGCGAGAGACAAATCCGATCAAAGAGAGCATATTTGTCGGTTAAATTAACAAAAAATAAATCCACACCGCAAATGTCAACAGACCCTAGAAATTTGTTCATTGAAAGAAGGTATTATCATGCAAGATTTGACAACATTTATTACCCATCACCCATTCTTGAATCTGGCTGCTGCCACTGTATTGGCACTAGTCATGCTCGTAGAATTGATCCGAGCAAAACGCAATATTTTTAATATTACCCCACCACAAGCCATCCGCTTAATCAATCGAGACAATGCTATTGTTTTAGATATCCGCCCCAATGATGCTTACCGCAATGGTCACATTATTGATGCTCAATCCGTAGTACCACAAGAAATCAGGCAAAGCCTAAAAAAACTTGAGAAATTCAAAGGCCGCCCTATTATTATTGTGTCAAACGCAAGCAATGAATCACAAAAAATAGCCGCGTTATTGCTAAAACATGGTTATAATGCGTATTCAATCACCGGCGGGATGCGTGCCTGGAGTGAGGCACAAATGCCTTTGGTCAAGGAGTAAACAATGACTGCTAAGGTAATGATCTATACAAAAGAAAATTGTCCTTATTGCCGAATGGCTAAAGAATTGTTATCAGCTCGTCACGTTTCTTTCGAAGAAATCCGTATCGACCTCGATGATAGTAAACGGGATGAAATGATTCGCCTTAGCAGTCGGCGCGCTGTTCCACAAATTTTTATCAATGATCAACCTATCGGTGGCTATGATGACCTTGTTGCATTAGCAAGGTCAGGTAAACTCGATGGGTTATTAAAACCATAATCAATTATAGGGCTTGTTACTATGCAACCAACCAACGAAACTCACGGACCTAAGTTTGAAATTCAGCGTATTTTTGTTAAAGATATTTCCTTTGAGGCGCCGAATACTCCTCATACATTTGTTGAAGAATGGAAGCCTGAAGTTTCTTTAAATCTTGAAACTAAGAGCAATCGGATCCAAGAAAATCTGCATGAAGTCGTATTATCTATCACGGCAACAGTGAGCACCTCCAAAAAAACAGCCTTTTTAATCGAGGTACATCAAGCCGGTGTGTTTATGATCAATGGATTCCCTAGTGATCAATTACACCAAATGTTAGGCAGCTTCTGTCCAAACATTTTATTTCCCTATGCGCGTGAAGTCGTATCCGACACAGTTGTCCGCGGCGGTTTTCCACAATTAATTCTGGCACCCGTTAATTTTGATGCACTCTACGCACAGCATATGGAAAAACAAGACAAAGAAGGTACTGAAGGCAAAGAAGGCATACAAAAAGCTAATTAATAGGTCAGGGTCCTACACTAGGTCATGCCAGCGACGGCTGGTATGACCCATTACCCAGATCTTCTATAAGGCCCCGAACCTTATTGAGCTTTCATTCATTGCTTAAGGATAATCACGTGGACAATCAGCAGCCAAAACCCATCACCATATTAGGTGCCGGCTCGTGGGGCACTGCATTAGCACTCTACTTGGCTAGGCGGGGTCAAACCGTTAGGTTATGGAGTATCGAACCATCTGAAATCACCGCCATGCAATCTGAACACGCCAATAATCGCTACATGCCAGGTTTTAGTTTGCCGGACCAAATCCAACCCATGGCCAATCTAGCTGCTGCAATAAAAGACGTTGATGATATTATTGTCGTGGTTCCTTCCATTGGTTTTCGTCAAACACTCACTCTACTCAAACCACTTCTAAGCAAAACACAGCGAGTCACTTGCGCAACAAAAGGTCTTGACACGGAGACTGGACAATTACTCAGTAACGTTGCAGAAGATGTACTGGGTAAAGAACATAAGTTCGCCGCACTTTCCGGGCCCTCTTTCGCACGCGAAGTTGCTGCTGGCTTGCCGTGTGCCGTTGTCATTGCAAGTCACGATACCGACTTTCTGACCGATTTAATGCATCTATTTAATAGTCCGATTTTTCGCACCTACATTAGTCATGATGTCACCGGTGTGGAAATCGGGGGCGCCACTAAAAATGTGATCGCCATTGCAACTGGCGTATCCGATGGTATGGAACTCGGCTCTAACGCTCGCAGTGCGTTGATCACACGTGGGCTCGCCGAAATCATTCGTTTAGGCACAGCACTCGGGGGCAAACTTGAAACCTTTATCGGCCTCTCCGGCTTAGGTGATCTCATTCTCACATGCTCAGATGATCAATCACGCAACCGGCGGCTAGGCTTGGCTATAGGCAAAGGCCGCGATGTAAAAGAAGTTGAACGCGAAATAGGGCAAGTTGTCGAGGGCAAACGTAATGCTGAATTAGTGGCCAAGCTTGCAAAACGTCACGACATAGACATGCCGATATGTGATGCGACGTGGCAAATTCTGCAAGGTACGT
>Ga0207082_1144_pt1 | contig 12621 bp, 18 predicted proteins | sample Alteio_BWMinHeat_56_FD_153588 | JGI IMG/M metagenome (GOLD analysis project Ga0207082, IMG submission 153588) | Enriched cells from forest soil in Barre Woods Harvard Forest LTER site, Petersham, Massachusetts, United States -... | ecosystem: Environmental > Terrestrial > Soil > Temperate forest >...
GCTGTAAATCCGATTGAGAACCCGCTTACTATACGCCAGATGCGCCGTACTATTGCGCGTATGAAGACAGAACAGCGCAGAAGGACATTAGGTTTTTAATTAAAAATTTTTATTAGATGTCAACTACGACAGAAGAAAGAAAAAGCAGAAAAACCCGTATAGGGATCGTTAGCAGCAATAAAATGGCTAAAACCATCACTGTTGCCGTAGAACGTAAGATCAAACACCCTATATATGGTAAGTTCTTGAAAAAGACTACTAAGTTTCACGCGCATGATGAGTTGAACACTGCCGGTGTTGGTGATGTGGTTCGTATCATGGAAACTCGCCCGTTGAGCAAAACTAAACGCTGGCGCCTCGTAGAAATTATTGAAAAAGCTAAGTAACATTATTTAAGATGATACAACAAGAAAGCCGGCTGAATGTAGCCGACAACAGTGGCGCTAAAGAAGTTCTGTGTATCCGAGTTCTGGGTAACTCAGGTCAGGATTATGCAGGTATCGGAGATAAGATCGTAGTAACTGTAAAAGACGCGATACCCGCAGGTGGTATTAAGAAAGGTACCGTTTCTAAAGCAGTTATTGTACGTACTAAAACCAAATTACGTCGCAAAGATGGTTCTTATATCAGCTTTGATGACAATGCGGTAGTACTGTTGAATAACTCAGATGAGCCTCGTGGCACCCGTATCTTCGGCCCGGTTGCCCGCGAATTACGCGACAAAGGATATATGAAAATTGTATCTCTTGCACCAGAAGTATTGTAAAAATGTTGTACCTTTGCACCCCTTTTAGGGAAGTAAAGTCAACGAATTAATTTTAGTGATTGTGAAAAATCGATTCAAACCTAAGTTCAATATTAAGAAAGGCGACAACGTTGTTGTGATCGCCGGCGATGACAAGGACCGTAGCAAAGCACACAAAGTGCTGGCTGTTTATCCTGCTGAAAGCCGTGTGCTTATAGAAGGTATAAACATTGTTACGAAGCACCTGAAACCTAATGCGCAGAATCCGCAGGGTAGCATCGTTCGCGAGGAGGCTCCTATACATATCTCTAATGTTATGTTGTGGGATGCTAAATCTAAAGTAGGTGCTCGTATCAAACGCGAACGTACTGAAGATGGTAATTTTGTTCGTATTTCTAAAAAATCAGGGGAGGGCATTAAATAATGGCTACTACAATATATACTCCGCGCTTACAGAAAAAATATAAGGACGAAGTTGTGCCTGCATTGATGAAAAAATTCGGTTACACAACCGTAATGCAGTGTCCTCGTCTTTTAAAAATATGCTTGAACCAGGGTGTTAAAGGTTCTGTGTCTGATAAGAAAATGATCGATGACGCAGTGAACGAAATGACACTTATCTCTGGTCAGAAAGCAGTTGCTACAAGATCTAGTAAAGATATATCTAACTTCAAGTTGCGTAAAGATATGCCAATAGGCTGCCGTGTAACGCTTCGTGGTGTGAATATGTTTGAATTCATCGATCGCTTTATATCAGTTACTTTACCTCGCGTTCGTGATTTCAAAGGTATTAACGATAAATCTTTTGATGGTCGTGGTAACTATACAATGGGTGTGACCGAACAGATCATTTTCCCTGAGATCAATATAGATAAAGTTACAAAGATCAGTGGTATGGATATCACTTTTGTAACTTCTGCGAAAACAAATGAAGAGGCTTACGAACTGTTGAAAGAGTTAGGTATGCCTTTCAAAAACATCATTAAAAAAGTAGACTAATTAATTTAGATAAAGATAACAAATGGCTAGAGAATCAGTAAAAGCCCGTCAACGCAAACGTGAGAAAATGGTAGTACAGTATGCTGAAAAGCGTGCTGCTCTTAAAGCTGCTATTCTTGCAGGCGACCCTACAGCTCAGGCAGCTTTGGATAAACTTCCAAAGAACTCTTCTGCTGTACGTCTCAGAAACCGTTGTCAGCTTACAGGACGTCCACGTGGCTATATGCGCTACTTCGGTATGTCTCGTAATGCTTTCCGCGATATGGCGTTAGATGGTAAGATACCAGGTGTTCGTAAAGCAAGCTGGTAATAAGTTAACGTTCCTAGGTCGGGATGGGAAACTATCCTGAAACCGGAAACAATTTTTATTTACAAAACTTAAGAAAAAAAATGGTAACAGATCCAATAGCAGACTTCCTGACCCGTATCCGTAACGCTCAAATGGCGCGTCATCGCATTGTTGAGATCCCAGCTTCTAAAGTGAAGAAGCGTATCACAGAGATCTTGTACGATAAAGGTTATATCCTTAAGTACAAATTTGAAGATGATAACAAACAGGGCCTTATTAAAATAGCATTGAAATATGATGCTAACAGTAAAGAACCTGCTATCAAATCTTTGGAGCGTGTAAGTCGTCCAGGTCTGCGTCAATACGCAAAGCCTAGCGAAATACGTCGCGTTCAAAATGGTTTAGGCATCGCTGTCGTATCTACATCTAAAGGTGTAATGACCGATAAAGAAGCTCGCAATCAAAATGTAGGTGGTGAAGTAATGTGTTATATTTATTAATAATTATAATTTAATCAGGTTTTGATACATTAAGCTGGTCCTATACCAGGCTGATCGGTCAAAGGCCTAAAAAATAAAATAAAATGTCTCGTATAGGCAAAAAACCAGTAGAAATCGCGAAAGGTGTTACTGCAACAGTATCAACCAGCAATGAATTGACTTTGAAAGGCCCTAAAGGGGAACTGAAACAAGTTATTGACCGCGATATCAAAATTAACTTAGGTACTGAGAACCAGATACTCATCGAACGTCCTACAGACCAGATTCGCCACCGCGCATTACATGGTTTATACCGTTCCCTGATTGCTAACATGGTTAAAGGTGTAACCGAAGGGTTTAAACGTGAATTGGAATTGGTGGGTGTGGGTTATCGTGCTACTGTTGCTGGTCAACAAATTGATTTAGCACTTGGTTTCTCTCACAATATCATTTTCGAATTACCGAAAGAAGTTAAAGCTACTGCAATCGCTGAAAAAGGACAGAACCCTAGGATCATACTTGAATCAAACGATAAACAATTGTTAGGTCAGGTAGCAGCTAAGATCCGTGGCCTTCGTAAGCCGGAACCATACAAAGGTAAAGGTGTTCGTTTTGCTGGTGAGATCGTTCGTCGTAAAGCTGGTAAAGCTGCAGGTGCTAAATAATAAATAAGAATAAGCCCGGAATATTTCCGAAAGAATGATCCGGGTTCATTATATAACTTAACTCCGGTAGCCATCTAAAAAAGATGAGCCCGCAACAAAAAAAGGTAAAACAATGTCAACAGATCAAAAAGTAATACGTCGTCAAAAGCTTCGCTGGCGCATACGCGGCAAAGTTAGTGGTATCGCTCAGAAGCCACGTCTTTCTGTATTTCGTAGCAACAAAGATATCTATGCTCAGTTGATCGATGATGCAACAGGTACAACTTTAGCTTCTGCAAGTTCACGTGAGAAGGATATCGTTGCACAGTCGGGAAACAAAGTAGAGAAATCTGCTATGGTAGGTAAAGCATTAGCTGCAAAAGCAAAAGCTTTAGGTATCGAAACTTGTGTGTTTGACCGTGGTGGTTATTTGTATCATGGCCGTGTAAAATCAATAGCTGATGGCGCACGTGAAGGTGGTTTGAAATTCTAATTATTATATAATTAACACAAAATAATTTGTAGCACCCATAAAACGGTAACTGCATTAACAAATAAGATAAATGGCGAAGACACAATTTAATCGCGTAAAGGCCGGAGATCTGGAACTGCATGAAAAAGTGGTTTCTATCAACCGTGTAGTAAAAACTACAAAAGGTGGCCGTGCTTTCAGCTTCTCTGCACTTGTTGTAGTAGGCGATAGCAATGGGGTAGTAGGTCATGGTTTAGGTAAAGCGAAGGAAGTTCAGGAAGCTATCACTAAAGGTATAGATGATGCAAAAAAGAACCTGATAAAAGTGCCTGTTATGCATGGTACTATTCCTCACGATCAGTTTGCTAAAGAAGGTGCTGCTAAGGTTTTGATAAAACCAGCTGCACACGGTACTGGTGTGATCGCCGGTGGTAGCATGCGTGCTGTATTAGAAGCTGCAGGTATCACAGACGTATTGTCTAAATCATTAGGTTCTGCTAATCCGCATAACGTGGTAAAAGCTACCTTCCTGGCACTTAGCATGTTGCGTGAACCAATACATGTTGCTAAAACCCGTAATATAAGCCTTAAAAAGGTTTTCAACGGTTAATCTGATAATTTGATTTTTGAATTTTGACTTTTGAATTAATATAGCGATGTCTAAAATAAAAATAACACAGGTAAAAAGCGGGATTGACAGGTCTGAACGTCAAAAACGTACGCTGGTTGCACTGGGTTTGCGCAGGCTCCACAATACTGTTGAAGTAGAAGCTACTCCTCAGATATTAGGCATGGTGCAAGCTGTACACCACCTTGTAAAAGTTGAAGAAGTAAAATAGTTTTTTAACCTGATTTGCGAGCGGTTTTACATTCCGCGCAAGTTCAAAAATTGTAATATGAATTTACATAATCTTAAGCCAGCAGACGGCGCTACTCACAGAACTAAACGTATTGGTCGTGGTGAAGGTAGTGGTCATGGTGGAACATCTACAAAAGGTAACAAAGGTCAGCAAGCTCGTACTGGTTACAAAGAGAAAATAGGTCACGAAGGTGGTCAGATGCCAATTCAGCGTCGTATGCCTAAGCGTGGATTTAAAAATCCATTCCGTGTTGACTATAAAGTGTTTAACCTCGGTCAGTTAGACTTTCTGATAGAAAAATATAATATTACTGACTTTACTCCTGATACCCTTTATATCAATGGTCTTATCAATCGTAATGATCTGGTTAAGATTTTGGGTAATGGCGAACTGAAAGCTAAAATGACTTTTAAAGTTAATGCAATAAGTGCAAAAGCTAAAGAAGCTATCGAAGCTGCTGGAAGTACAGTGGAATTGGTATAATTTAAGTTATTATAGATAAGACGCATTTGGAGAAGTGCGTCTTTTATCGTTTATTCGCATTTCATTTTTGATTAACAATAGTTCCCTGTGAAGAAACTCATAAGCACGCTGAAGAATATCTGGAGTATCGAAGACCTCCGTAAGCGTATCCTATATACTATATTGCTTGTTGCAGTGTATCGTGTTGGTTGTTACATTACTTTACCTGGTATCGATCCTGCCAAGTTATCTGAGTCGGATTCGAATGGTGGTGTATTAGGGCTCTTAAATATGTTTGCGGGTGGAGCATTCAACCGTGCATCTATTTTTGCATTAGGTGTAATGCCTTATATCTCTGCATCTATCTTTATGCAGTTGGCGGGTATCGTTTTACCACAAGTGGCTAAACTTCAGAAGGAAGAAAGCGGCCGTCGTAAGATCAACCAGTTAACACGTTATCTGACTGTTGCCGTTACGTTGGCTCAGGCAAGTGCATATGTAACATATTTGCATAGCTCTCCACAGTTTCATGGTGCAATTGTTAGCACTTTTGGTGATTTCCTTTTCTTTATTTCTACAAGTGTTATCCTTACAGGTGGTACTTTGTTTGTAATGTGGATGGGTGAAAAGATCACAGACAGAGGTATTGGTAATGGTACATCACTGATCATCATGGTAGGTATCCTTGCACGTCTTCCACAAGCTGTTGGCCAGGAACTTGCTGCACGTACTGCTAAAGGCGGTGGCGGTTTCCTGATATTCATTATCGAGGTCGCTGTTTTCATAGCAGTAATTGTTGGTCTGATATTGCTTACACAAGGTATCCGTAAAATACCGTTGAACTATGCACGTCGTATCATTGGTAGCAGCAATGCAGCTAAAGAGGTTTCAGGTTCACGTGATTTTATTCCTTTGAAAGTTAACTCTGCAGGTGTAATGCCTATCATATTTGCTCAGGCAATACTTTTCATACCTGCTACTGTTGCTGGCTTTGCTTCTGGCGATAGGTCTGCAGGTGGTTTCTTACATACATTGTCTGATCCTACCACTTTCTGGTACAATATGTTGTATGCTATTCTCGTAATTGCGTTCACTTATTTCTATACAGCATTGATCTTCAACCCTACAGAAATGGCTGATAATCTGAAACGTAATAACAGCTTTATTCCGGGTGTAAAACCAGGTGAGCCTACAGCTAATTACATTGCTACTATCATGGACCGTATCACATTACCGGGTTCAGTATTCTTGGCATTTGCAGGTATCTTACCTGGTATTGCTAAACTATTCGGTGTTCAGATGGCCTTCTCTACTTTCTTTGGAGGTACTTCTATGCTGATCGGTGTTGGTGTTATTCTTGATACTCTGCAACAAATAGAAAGCCATTTATTGATGCGTCATTACGATGGTTTAATGAAAACAGGTCGCATCTCTGGCCGTAATGTCAGCAGTAATGCAACAGTATAATTGATCTTGTGAAGTATGATACATATTAAGAGCAACGAAGAAATTGAAATAATCAGAAAAAGTGCTTTAATGGTAACCGCCACCTTAACAGAGGTGGCGAAGTTATTAAGGCCCGGTATTACTACTGAATCAATTGATAAGATGGCTGAAACCTTTATCCGTGATAATGGTGGCAAACCTTCCTTCAAAGGTTACGGTGGTTTTCCCGCGTCTTTATGTATTTCTGTTAACCAGGTAGTAGTACATGGTATTCCCGGTAAGTATGAATTGAAAGACGGAGATATTATCTCTGTTGATTGTGGGGTTTTTATGAACGGGTTTCATGGTGATCATGCTTATACTTTTGCAATGGGCAATGTAGCACCTGAAGTTTTGAAATTATTGCAGGTTACTAAGGAGTCTTTGCTCCGTGGTATAGAGCAAGCTAATGCAAATAACAGGGTAGGCGATATCTCTTTCGCTGTTGAACAATACACAAATAAACAATACGGTTATGGTGTGGTGCGTGAGTTGGTAGGACATGGCGTGGGCCGCAAGTTGCACGAAGATCCGCAAGTACCTAACTATGGTCGCAGAGGTGATGGTAAGCGGTTGAAAGAGAATATGGTTATTGCCATCGAACCAATGATCAACCTCGGTACAAGAGATGTGTACACCATGGATGATGAATGGACCGTTGTAACTGCAGATGGTAAACCTTCAGCCCATTATGAACACACAGTAGTTGTTCGTAAAGAGAAAGGTGAAGCGTTATCAGATTTTAGACCAATTGAGGCCGCAGAACAAGCAAATCCTGAATTGAATGGTACCTACTATACGGCTTTAACCGTAAATTAATTCTTTGATATTACTATAGCATCTTTATTTTAAAGAAGCATTTTATCTTTGCCCTAAGTTTAATATACCGGGTATGAAAAAACTGCTTGTTATTATTTGTTTGGTGCTGCCTTCAGTATCTTATTCTCAGAATATGGAGGTCGCCTTATCTGGAGGTGTTGCTGTAAACACAGCTCCTACTGATAACATGTATTACAAGGCCGATAAGTATGTTGTTAATTATGCTGGTCAGGTAGCTATACTATACAATTTTGCGCCTCATTTACAGGCGGGTTTAGAAGGTCATGTTTTTAGTTTATCAAACACCAGCTCAACTACTTATGTTTCTCCCTTTACAGGAACTACTATTGGTAACGACAATAAAAAGTTCGTCTACGCATCTTTAGCTACATCTGTATGCGCAGTTGGGAATGCCAAATTAAACATCGGGTATGGTTATGCGTATGCAGGGTTGGCTTTGGGTTACTCATTAACAAGGAATGATTCTAAAACCTTATCAGCAGATGAGGTTTATAAAGCCCCCGATGGAGGTAAAGGTTTCGTTCTCGGTGCACAGGTTGGATATGTACATGGTATTAGTTCTTCATTTGGTTTTTTTATAGAAGCAGCCATGCGCTATTGTGATTTAAAATATGATGCTCAGGCACCCTTTGTACATCCTGCAGCAAAACTTCATTACCAGGTGATGGCTTTACCTGTTACTGTAGGGCTCAGATATCGTTTTATAAACTCGAGGACACATAATAATATTCCAAGACAGAAAGGCAGTGGCAAGGCATATCAGTATTAATTGCTCATGTCTTTGAAAAAAATGTTTGGATAGGTGGCTGCTATTATTTTATAATTATTCTCAATTAGGTATTTGGCAATACTGTTTCCTTGATAATGCTCAATACTAAAATCAGATGCTTCTATACAGATCACATCTGGTCGGTACTTGTCAATGTTTAGAGATAATATTACTTCAAGGTCATGTCCTTCAACATCAATATTAAGGAAATCTATTTTTTGCTCTTTAGGTAGATGCTTGTCTAGTATTGCTTCTAATGTGATTGAGGCCATGGTGATCTCTTTCACATAGTCCCATTTCCCTTTATTCATTTCTTTTTGTAAAGGAGAGATAGTGGACACCTTGTCTGTATCAGAAACATAGAATACTACGTCTTTATTTTCGTTTGATACTATAGCCGTAAGATTGATGTCTTTCTTGCGCAGCCTCTTATATTTCTGTATAAGCTTGTCATTGCCATCTATATTGATGCCATGCCAGCCTTGTAGATAAAACCTGAATGTATTATTCCCTTTCACAGGCCTGTTACAACCAACATCCACATAAAACCCGCGTTTGATATAAGATAAATGATCGCGCAGTATCATATCCTCGGCATACTCCGAATAGCTGATATAGAACCCCTCTCTTTGAAACTTACTGAGGAGCTTACTTACAAAAACATACAAACCTGAATCAGGAAAAATACTGTATAATATTCTTGACAGTATTTTTTTCATCAGCTTATGTTGTTGCAGGTTCTGTTAAAGGTTCATTCTTCTTTTTGCAAAATACCAACAAACATACCCCTGCTATAACTAACAATGTAGAAATAATCTCTGCTTGTGTAGGATGAATAAATCCAAAATTGTACTTATAGTTCACGCGTATCTTTTCAATAGTAAAACGCTCAATACCGTTTATTATAAGATAGATACCAAACATATGCCAGCCATATTTTATGCGCTTTCTAACAGCCCATAATGCAAAGAACAATCCAATACAGGCTATTGCTTCATACGCTGAGGTTGGGAAAACACCTACAGGTAGCATACGGCAATAGGTACTTAGCCCTTCCGTTCCGCAATTTGCAATCATTATACCATCATTGTTTACATTATGAGTGTAGTTCATAGCAAACAGCCAATTTGGAGCCCATCCTGGAGCTGGATAATTAATATGAGGTAATACGTTGAAATAATTCATCCCATAATGCGCTCTTAAATATGTTCCTGCTTCGGGAAGAATTTGATGATAAAAATGAGAAGTGTCTGCTAGTTTTAAATTGCCATCGGCAGTTGAGATATATGCTGTATTAAATATGCCCCAGTCCCCATCACCAGAAAAATGACAACCAAGTCGACCCACACCATAGGCTAATAATAACGCAGGTGCTATAGCATCACAAAGATGTTTGAATGGTATTTTATGTTTTTTTTGCAAAAAAATACATGACGGTTGCGGCCACTATCAGCCCACCATAAAAGGTAAGACCATCCGGAGATATGATACTACCAATAGGATCTTTTATAAAACTATCCCAGGTCTCGAAAGCATTGAACACTTTAGCGCCCAGTATGCCTCCTACTGCAGCTATCACCACCATCTCACTTATGAGTTGATGAGGGTAGATAGCTACTCTTTTAGTAACGGGCTCCGGTAGTTGTTGTTTTTTAGATTCATAATACCGGCTACCTGCTATCAGCAGCATACCAATAATACCACCCAATATGCTGCCATGCATCGAGAATAAATAGGCTACCGGGTTGGGTGTCACTTGTGCCACATTGCCAATGATACCACCTATTTTAAAACCAAGAATAAGACCTGTAAGTGCAGACCAAAATAGGTCAATAGATTTGATCGGTTTGCCAATAATTATACTCGTAAATTCTGGCATCAACAAGCCTTGAGCTTCTTTCCTTTTTAATTCTTTAATTAATACCCATGCTGCACAAATAAATGCAATGGCAACAAAAAAACCGAAAGTTTTGAAAAGGCTTAACCAGGCCGGGGCATTGATGCCAAACAAACCATGAAATAAATACTGGAAATCAGGATACATTTTGTAAAAATAGTGGTTTGGTTGATTAGTTTATTACTTGATTAGTCCTCTTATTCATTTGTTGAAAAATAATTCATAGCAAACTAATATATCATTTAGTATTATTACTATTGAACGTGTAAATTTTTCAACCTTTTTTCCTACATTTGCTACCCTTATTGGTCGCGTAGCCGAGTGGCTAGGCAAAGGTCTGCAAAACCTTCTACAGCGGTTCGAATCCGCTCGCGACCTCAGTTTATCCCCGCTAATACAATATTGGCGGGGTTTCTATTTTTGGGGTACGGTATCTAAGTTTATTATGATACTTCTGCATTTTTAGCTTTCACAACGTTATTGAGTAAAATGACACATGCTCTCATTGTTTTTATAAATATAATTTGTGAATCTCAAAGCTCCTATTTGGGGCTATATTGAAGAAGATAATTCTGTTTTTTCTTTCTTCTTGGTATCAAAATTGAAACAAGAATATTTTGTTCTTTATAACTCTTGCTATAATGATGGCAAGGTATTAAGACCAAATAATAAAGAAATTAAATGTTGGTACAAATTAAACTGTGTTATTCCAATTGCTTTGTGGAAAGTAATGAATGTGTATTAGAGATTAATGATTTTTATTAGTGTGGCACTGATAAAGATGTAAATAAAATGGGTGTTTTAACTATCTGGAATATTTTAAGTAAAATCAGATGTGATAAACAGATTTTTATTGGAGATTGAAAGCGAGATAAGAGAATGAATATTTAGAATACATTGATGATAGTAGAAACTTGACTAAAAAAATTAATTTTGTCCAAATTTGGGCATTATTCGGCAATAATGGATTTGAAGATAAATATTATATAAATTATTTTTTGTATTTATTTTGCAAATTAAGTAAACGCATTTGGCAAAGCAGCCAAGTTGGAACAAATTACACGCGATTCTCCATTGTCATTACAAAACATGGCAACTTGCTAAATTGAAGATGAACAAATAAATATTCACTGAAAGCATTGGGAGTAGTAATAGTAGAAAAATAATGATATTTTTAGGGGAAGAGATAACCAACTGACAGTTAAGGCAACAAAAATGCAGGAACAGAAATTGCAGGAGCTATTACAGTATATTTCGCAGCATTCACCATTTTACAAGGAGCTGTTTACAAAGAACAAGATCAATATATTAGATATAAAAAAGCTGTCTGATCTGGTCTTAATACCCACTACTAATAAGGATGATCTGCAACAGCGCAATAATGATTTTTTATGTGTGCCAACAAAAAAAGTGATTGAATATACTTCAACTTCTGGCACATTAGGCAGCCCGGTCATTATTGCGCTTACGGAAAATGACTTGAACCGTTTGGCTTATAATGAATATCAATCCTTTTTATGTGCCGATGGTTCTAAAGATGATATTTATCAATTGATGCTAACACTTGACCGCCAATTTATGGCTGGTATTGCTTATTATTCCGGTATACGGAAATTAGGCGCAGGTATCATACGTTTAGGACCAGGTGTGCCTGCATTGCAATGGGAAACGATCAAAAGGCTACAACCAACGGCCATAGTAGCTGTTCCCTCATTTATTTTGAAGCTGATAGCTTTTGCAAAAGAGGCAGGTATCAACATCAATGAAACCTCAGTAAAAAAAGCTATTTGTATAGGAGAGAATATCCGTAACACTGATTTTTCCTTAAATATCCTTGGGAGGAAGATCACTGAGTCCTGGGATATCAAGCTATTTTCAACCTATGCATCAACCGAAATGCAAACCGCGTTCACGGAATGTACCGAAGGCAAAGGGGGCCACTATCAACCTGAGTTGGTGATCGTGGAGTTGCTGGATGAAAATAACCAGCCTGTTGCTCCCAATACTCCCGGTGAAGTGACAATAACGACACTTGAAGTTGAAGGGATGCCACTATTACGCTATAAAACAGGCGATATATGCATGTACTTTGATGAGCCATGTGCTTGTGGTCGCACAAGTTTGCGTCTATCGTCAGTTTTAGGGCGCAAAAAACAAATGATCAAATTCAAAGGGACGACCCTATATCCACCTGCATTATTTGACCTTCTCAATGAGCGAGAGGAGATATTGGATTTCGTGGTAGAAGTTTACTCTAATGAAGTTGGTCTTGATGAGGTATTATTTTACGTGCTTTCTGCTGACAATAGCGAAGAGTGTGATCATCGCATACGTGCTTATTTACAAGCAAGACTGCGTGTAAGTCCTCATATTAAATATGTTACTGCCGAGGAAATACAAAAAATACAGTTCAGTGAAGCTAGTCGTAAAGCGATAAAATTTATAGACAAAAGACACTAGAAGACAATTGGTTTCCCACTCGTTTTACATATATTTCATACTTTAGCTCATTAATAGTCACCACTGATAAAACAAAAAAAATTGCCGATGATATATGTTGGACAAAGAGAACTTTCTTTAGATGATTTTTCTGACCTTATATTTAATAATAAGGAAGTTTCTTTAGAAAAAGCAGCTTTAAAGAAGGTGAATACCAACTTCGAATTTCTTAAAATTTTCT
>Ga0207082_1147_pt1 | contig 12462 bp, 2 predicted proteins | sample Alteio_BWMinHeat_56_FD_153588 | JGI IMG/M metagenome (GOLD analysis project Ga0207082, IMG submission 153588) | Enriched cells from forest soil in Barre Woods Harvard Forest LTER site, Petersham, Massachusetts, United States -... | ecosystem: Environmental > Terrestrial > Soil > Temperate forest >...
CTGGAGGATCAACGCCAGGAATAATAGATTTCCCGGGGACAATCAGTAGTGGAGTAGCTTTCTATGCAGTTGGTGGATACAATAGCGGAAGTGGAAATGGTGGCACAATAACAATAACAGCAGCTGGTATTACTGGGTTGTCGAACCAGCAATTGTTTCTCGCGGCTGCTGGCGCTTATACTGGTTCAGGAGGTAGTGGAAATGGTGGCACGATTGGTGTAACAACACTTTCAGGTACATCAACAGGAGATATTACGGTAGGCGATGGTTCTTCCCTTCCAGGACTGATATTCGATGCCTCGACCTATGGTCTAACTGGAAATGGTGGCACAGTAAATATATCATCCGGCAATAATCTAACTGTTCCGGTGAATGGATATATTTTTGTCGGACCTTACGCAGGACTGTACGGAGCACAGAATGGCAGCGGGGGAAATATCAATTTAACAGCAAGCACAGCATCGGGCAGTGGTACATTGACGTATAACGCGGGTACTACAGACTCATTCGGTGCTGCAATCGGTACGGCCGGACAAGGTACAGGTAATGGCGGCGCAGTCACTCTAACTAATAATAGCAATGCCGCCATAGTGGTGGGTGGACAGATTGATGTAAGTGGTGGGGGCACTTCAGGTAATGGCGGGACTATTTCTATAACCAACTTGGGAGCCAATGGCAGCAATGGCGGCATGTCTTTTGCAGATGGTGCAGTTTTGAGCGCCAACAATTTAGCAGGATCAGGTAACAGCGGTAATATTACAGTTAATGCCGGGGGTTCAACGCCCGGGATAATAGATCTACCAGGGACAATCAATACTGGAGTAGCTTTCAATGCAATTGGTGGATATAATAGTGGCAGTGGCAATGGTGGCACGGTATCGATAACAGCAGCTGGTATTACTGGGTTGTCGAACCAGGGATTGCAGCTCACCGCTGCTGGCGGTTGGTCAGCGACGGGCAATACTGGAAATGGTGGAACGATTAATGTGACAACACTTTCGGGTATGTCAACAGGAGATATTACGGTAGGCGTTGGCTTTATACAGCCCGGACTGGAATTCGATGCTTCGGCCTATGGTTCAACTGGAAATGGTGGCACAGTGAATGTATCTTCCGGTAATAATCTGACTGTTCCAGCCGGTGCATCCTTTTTTGTTGGACCTTATCCAGGACAGAGTGGTAATGCTGGAAATATCAATTTAACAGCAAGCACGGCGTCCCAGAGCGGTATATTAACGTATAACCTAGGCACCACAGGCTCAGGAGGCGCTGCAATAGGCACCGCTGGACAGGGTACAGGTAATGGTGGGGCAGTGACGTTAACTAATAATAGCTCTGGTGCCATAGTGGTGGGTGGAAGTATTGATGTAAGTGGTGGTTCGACATCAGGCAATGGTGGGACGATTACAATTACCAATCTAGGTGCTAACGGCAGCAATGGAGGCATGTCTTTTGCGGATGGTGTAATTTTGAGGGCTAACAATTTAGCAGGTGGAGGGAATGCCGGTAGCATTATAGTGAATGCTGGTGGATCAACGCCAGGGATAATAGATTTACCGGGGACGTTCAGTACTGGAGTAAGTTTCTTTGCATATGGATCTGGTGGAACTGGAAATGGTGGCACAATAACAGTGACAGCAGCTGGTATTACTGGGTTGTCGAGCCAGAATTTGTATCTTGCCGCTTATGGTGGTTTTCCTAGCGGTACTGGAAATGGGGGGACGATTAATGTAACAACACTTTCTGGTACATCAACAGGAGATATTAGGGTAGGAAATGCTGACGGCTCAATTACCGGGCTGGAATTAGATGCCTCGGTCTATGGTTCAACTGGAAATGGTGGCACAGTGAATATATCTTCTGGCAATAATCTAACTGTTCCAGCCAATGCATTTCTTTTTGTCGGACCGGAACCAGGAGATGATGATAACGGAGGGAATATCAATTTGACAGCAAGTACGGCATCTGGCAGCGGGACATTAACATATAACGTGGGTACCACACCAGGCGGTTTTGCAATAGGCACCGCCGGACAAGGTACAGGTAATGGCGGTACAGTGATGTTAACTAATAATAGCTCTGGTGCCATAGTGGTGGGTGGACAGATTGATGTTAGTGGTGGTGGAACTTCTGGCAATGGTGGAACGATAACGATAACGAATTTAGGAGCAAATGGCAGCAATGGCGGCGTGTCTTTTACAGATGGTGTAACTTTGAAGGCTTACATTAATGCGGGGTCAGGAACTGCTGGCAATATTACAGTGAATTCTGGTGGTTCAACGCCAGGGATAATAGATTTGCCGGGAACATTCAATAATGGAGTAAGTTTTTATGCATCTGGATATAGTGGAAGTGGAAATGGTGGCATAATAACAATAACAGCAGCCGGTATTACCGGGTTGTCGAGCCAGTCATTGTTTCTTGGTGTTTATGCTGGTAATCCTGGCGTTGGTAATGGTGGAACGATTAATGTAACGACACTATCAGGTACATCAACTGGAGATATTGCGGTAGGTGATAGTACTTCCTTTATCGGACTACTATTCGATGCCTCGATCTATGGTTCAACTGGAAATGGTGGCACGGTGAATATATCTTCCGGTAATAATCTAACTGTTCCCGCAAATGCATATCTTCAAGTCGGACCTTACGCAGGAACTTACGGAGCACAGAATGGGAACGGCGGAAATATCAATTTAACGGCAAGCACTGCTTCAGGCAGCGGTACATTGACATATAATTTAGGTCTAACGAACGTTGATGGAGCAATCGGCACTGCCGGACAAGGTACAGGTAATGGCGGCACGGTGACGTTAACTAATAATAGCTCTGGTGGCATAGCAATGGGTGGAAGTATTGATGTAAGTGGTGGTTCGACATCAGGCAATGGTGGCAGAGTTGATTTGCTGTCTGGCGGAGGCATAACAATAAATAATGGTTCAACAGTGACGGCGGATGCCATTAATGGAACTGGTGGGAAGATTCAATTTGCATCAGCGACACCTGGTGCTGCTTCTGTATCGGTGGTTAATAATGGTACGGTTCAAGCTACTGATAATGGTGATACAACTGGTATCGTAGCCTTTAATGGCGGGGCTAACGGTGCCGTGACTTTAACAGGCACAGGCACTGTATTTGCTGGTCAATACGTTGGTTTCGGTGATATAGATCCAAATACGCTGGCAGTAATTAACTACGAAGTTATCCCTACAACTAATGCGTTTACGCTGGGAGCATATAGTGCCTCGCAGGGATCCAATATTCTAAATCAGATTCGAGTTACTATACCGCCACCACCACCGGCTCCGTCACCATCTCCATCTTCGACATCTGGTGGATCATATTCGGGAGGACTGCTGTTAGCATTTGCGGCACCAGTTGGAATTAGTCAATCCATCATACTACCTTCTTTAACCGCCACGGACCAAACTCAAATCCTGGGCTTTGTCGATTTAAATCTACTTTTAGACGAAAATGATCAGGGTGGTTTTTCTTCTTCTGACCGTGCCAATATGCAATCTTTCTTCATTGACGGCGTGATTACCTACGCGTCTACTTTTGAGACTGATGAATTGAATGAGTTAACCAAACAAGGCATAACGCTGGGTAGTGACGATCAGGGCGTTAATTATTCAGGCGGCAATAATCACCTGAACATTGACAAAGGCAATGTTCTTGTTTCCCCGCACAAAGCTATTGTTGTTGGTACGCATGAAGGTAATATATCCATTGCTTCTGGAGCAACGGCTTTTGTAATGGAGTCAGGTCACGATGTAGTTATATATGATTTAGATCAGAGCATGCCAAAACAAATATCAGTGCTGGTTGGTAGCCAGAAGGTGGTTATGCAGCCCGGTCAAATGCTTGTACTGACCAGGCAAAATACAGCCAAGTTTGAAGACTTAGAAGTAAATTGTCACTCCGTCAGTTATCGTGCAGCAACACAGATAGATTTGCACAATGAGAAGATTAAAGCATTCGTTGCCAACTTTTCCTATCCTTCAGCGATACTGCACATTCAACCATTGGGACGCTTAATGCGATCTGCTGATAAACAAGATCGCTCAACCATAGATAGTATATTGAAGGGTGCTGTCATACTGGGCAGTTTTGCTAACACAGCTAGACCTTTTGAAGATTGTGATATGGGGCGGTGAAGGTACCATAGTTTCTTCGCGGGTGGTTACTGCCCGTGCTTTTTATGTTCATTTTCAACGCGTTCCCTAAGTTTCCGCAACAACTTACTTTCCCTCTTTGGCTCTGCCTTTTTGTCAACCTTAGTTATACGTTCCCTTCCATTAATCCATTTGCTTACCCTATTTTTTAGCTCCGGAAGATGCTCGTCAATGATACTCCAAAGTATTTTAGGATCTGTCTTCCAATAGACATGGATGAGCACTGTTCTCAGGCCCTTGATTAGAGCCCATTCTACGTCCGAGTACTGTATCTCATATTCATGCTCTCTGCATAACCGTGTTGCCGCTTCCCCAACAATACCGAGCTGCCGCTCTACATATCCGCGATAATATTTGTCTCTGTACCACGCTTTCTCGCCTTCAGGAAACCGTGGATGGTTCTCAATCTCTGCAATTGCATCCCTGATGTCATATAAACACTCAAGCTCCTTTCGCTCGATTGGTTTTTTGTCAGGCTTTTTGTTCATAACTTGATAGCTTCTGATAATACATGTTTGCGCACTCGAGGCTTAAGCATTTGATCTGTACCCAAATCAACTTGGCGTCCAAGAATATTCTCTAACGCTTCTTGTAATTGAAAGAGATCGCCATAATGCCAGTCTTTCTTGAATTTAACGAGGATATCTATATCGCTCTTTGCCGTGTAGTCGTCTCGAGCACACGAACCAAATACACGCACATTAATAGCCCCATACTTAGCGCATGTTTTGAGAATCTTATCCCGATTTTCAACTATAAGATCTACTGTATCCACGACTCCAATTGCTCCCCAAATATTAATTATAGAATCTCCTTGTATTTTAACGCGGCTAATCGATTATTTGAACCCCATATTTGCTGGTGCCACCATAATAATCAAGGGTCATCTTTGAGCTTCTGCTATGAGATTATCAGCTTAAATCATCAAAATCACCCGCGCGGCTGATAGACAGATTGGCTTAATGCTGCTCTATCAACAAATGCGCCTTTGTCCATGTCTCTGTCCAGAGTAATTCTTAACCTCCTATTAATCTAAAATCAACCCGTTGCCAAGAGATGTGTGGGATGATGAAAATAGGGCGGGGTAAGAATCATTCGAAGGCTAGCGGCATTATTATTGTGTTTGGTAGTGACAGGGGGACAAACCCTGTCTGTTGTCGCGTTTGCACATCCGGGCGGCTGTCAACCAGGGGTAAGCCCTTCTAGCGCCGGCTCCTCAGGAAATTGGTCTGGACAACAATCCACAGCAGGCAGCTCTGGGCAAGCACATAATTGCCATCATTTTGAGCATGTACAAAATGGCTCCGGCTGGACTAACTCTTCCAGCAACTCCAATGCGGCTAACTCCGGCAATAGCAATAACAGCAACGGTAATAGCTCACCTTCACCAGCAGTAGTTCATAGCCAGTCCAATTCACAGGGCAATCGGACATCATTTATTCCGCCATCTGTCTCTACTCAGAACACTCCTGGATCAGGCCACTGGCAAAATTCGTTTCATCATCAGTACACTAATAATTTCAACCGGCAATCCTCTTCAGCCAATGGCCACGGCTCCCAGCAATCTGCCGGCTCTCAGCACTCATTCCATCATTTTCATCACTGGAACGATGCAATAGGCCTCACATCTGTCTCATTGGCCAGCTCGGGCCAACAAGCTTCTCCACGCTACCTCTGGAGTGGCACCACATTTTCACATAATCCAGTTCATTCCAGCAGTACTGACAGCCATGACAGTCATGAGTTCCTAGCCTTCCATGCCGACGGCCATGATCATGGTTCAGGCATTGGTCATTTCACCCACTCCGCTCTTTCATCTTCTTCCTTATCTGGTAGTTCTTCTAGCAATTCTTCTGGGGCTGCTTCTGGTTCAGGCTCTCATCACTCTGGCGGCTTATTCAGCAATCAGCCTGTGGTTCTTGGCACTGCTGCTAATGGTTCTTTGCTTGGTGACGCTACTATATCTACTGCTTTTGGATTGAATTTAAGTTCTACCAGACCCGTCATTGCTGCTGATTTCACTACCACTATTATGATTGGCGGGCATCTTGGCGCCAATGATGCAATCATTGGCGGTACAGCCATGACCATCCATTCCGGTCAAATGCTTACCGCTGCTCAATATGCTGCTGCTGAGCAAGTTCTTGGTGGCGCTAACCAGCAAACTCTTATTGTCACTAATAGCGGCAAAGCCGGCGGCGGATTGCTTACTTTAGAGCAAGCACAAACTGGCTCTCTATCTTCTTTAGTAGTATCTAGAGGTGTCACTGTCGATGTTGTCGGTTATACATCCACTAATGCTCTCAACATTACCGGCACATCAAAAGTGTTTGGCACTTTTGATGTCCTCCAGGCTGTTGCTAATACTGGTTCAACTATAGATTTTGGTTCATTATCTGTTGGCAGAAGTGGTTCTGTTACTGATATTCTTTCCAATTCCATGCTTAGCGGAGCGAGTTCATCCAGCAGTTTATTTTCTTCGAGCTTTTTGAATTTAAATGTTATAAACACCGTCCTTAATCAAGGCACTATCAGCTCAGCCGGCAATCTTTCTCTTAGCTCCGGCACTGGCAGTTTCACCAACACAGGCTTAATAAGCGCCGTCTCTGGCAATGTGTTATTTAACGCACCGACTGCGCAGAACATTGCTATTAACAACACCGGCGGCACAATTCAGGCTTTGCAGGGAGCAATAAATTTAAGAGATCCTACTTATAATGGCTCTGCTAATTTAAATCTAACTGATGGTGATTATTTATCTCAAGCATTAAATCTAAATTCTGGTACAGGCGTAGTTAACGCTAATATAGGCAAAGTTACTGGTGTGGTTAATACCACTGCCAGTATTGCGCATATTGGTGCAGCGACAGCCAATTTAAATATAGGCGATATAAACGTATCAGGGGACCCTAGCTACTACAATACTGCCGGCTCAGTGACAATTTCTGGTGCACTTAGTTTCTCTGGACAAGCTTTAGCTATAGTGGCTAATACTAATATTATTACTGCTGCTGGTGCTGGAGCAATTGACACTAGCTCCAATTCTACCAATGGTGGAGCGATCACTATGATTGCTGGTGCTAGTTTTACTTCTTCCGGCGCAGCTTCGGGTAGTAATGACACCTCATCTACTCTAACCATCAATGGAGCCAGTGCAACTGGTGGCTATATAGATCTTAACGGCTCTGTTGGTGGATCTAACATTGCCATTACTTCACTTACTTCAGCAAGCAGTCATTCAGGCAGTAACGGCGGCAATATCAATCTGGTTGCCTATGCTGGTTCAGGAACTTCATCCGGTACGGTCACTTTACCATCAGCGTTAACAGTAACTTCAGGAGGCTCAGGTAGTGGCAGTAATGGGAATGTTAATATTATAGCTGGGGCAACATCAGGTACAGGAACAAGCATCGGCAATATTACTACTGCCGGCGGTACAGGCGGCAACGGTAATATCAATATTCAAACTGCCGCACCAAATTTAACCAATGGCATGACCATTTTAAATGGCGCTATTACGTCAGGAACCATAGCTGCTGGTACTACACAGGCAGCATCTATATCTATAGGTAATCTAACAGCACCAAGTGCTGCAATAACTGTTACCAGCGGAGGCATAATAAGTCTAAGTAATAACGCAACATTATCAACCCAAGCCAGTGGTGCCGGCGGTACAGGCGGAACCATAACAATAACTGGAGCGTCAATAGCTGCGAGTGGAACAAATACATTGAATGCCAATGCCGGCTCAACCACCGGTAACGGTGGAACTATCTCACTGACGGCGACTGGAGCCACAAGTGACATAACAATAGATGGGACGTCTGGATTTTCATTATTAGCTGAGGCTGGTTCAACTTCCGGCAATGGCGGCACAATAGATGTTTCAGCCGGGCGCAATTTGACTATATCCTTAACAGGCACAATAGATACAACAACAAACAATGGCAATGGTGGCAATGTTAACTTAACAGCAAGTGCCAATTCAGTTAGCGGAGTAATGACATTCGCTGATGGTCCAACATTCAATGCTAGTTTAACCATATCAGTCCAACCGCAAGGAATTGGTAATGGTGGCACAGTAACGTTAACGGATAATAGCCAAGGCACATTGACATTAGGGCTAAATGTCCTTATTGAAGCAGGTGGAGGACTTAGTGGTGGCAATGGTGGCACTATAACAATAACCAATCTGGGAGCTAGTGGAAGCAACGGCGGGATGTCTTTTGCGGATGGTGCGGATTTGGATTCTAGTAGTTGGGCAGGTTCAGCAAATGCTGGCAACACGACAGTAAATGCTGGAGGCATAACACCCGGAATAATAAATTTACTGGGGCCAATCATTAGCGACGTAGTTTTCTATTCAGTTGGAGGATTTATTAGTGGAAATGGCAATGGTGGCACAATAACAGTAACAGCAGCTGGTTTTACTGGGTTATCGAGCCAGCAATTGTTTCTTACTACTATTGGCGGTTATAATGGTGTCTCTGGTAATGGTGGAACGATTAATGTAACCACACTTTCAGGTACATCAACAGGAGATATTGCAGTAGGCGTTTATGGTGGCTCATATACCGGGCTGCAAATCAGTGCCTCGGTCTACAGTTTAACCGGAAATGGTGGCACGGTTAATATATCTTCCGGTAATAATCTAACTGTTCCAGTAGATGCAGGTATTTTTGTCGGGCCTTACGGAGCAACTTACAATGGAAATGAGGGCAACGGTGGAAATATCAATTTAACAGCAAGCACAGCATCGAAGAGCGGTACATTGACTTATGACCTGGGTACTACGGCAGGCGGTTATGCAATAGGCACTGCTGGACAAGGTACGGGTAATGGCGGCTCGGTGACATTAACTAATAATAGCTCCGGCGCCATAGTGGTGGGTGGGCAGATTGATGTTAGTGGAGGTGGCACATCAGGTAATGGTGGCGCAATTACAATTACAAATCTAGGAGCCAATGGTAGCAATGGCGGCATGTCTTTTGCAGATGGTGCGGTTTTGAGCGCCAACATTAATGCAGGTTCAGGAAATGCCGGCAGTATTGCAGTAAATGCTGGTGGTTCAACACCAGGGGTAATAGATTTACCGGGGACATACAGTAGTGGAGTCAGTTTCTATGCAGCTGGAGGATACATTAGTGGGAATGGTAATGGTGGCACAGTAACAGTAACAGCAGCCGGTATTACGGGTTTAGTAAACCAGGAATTGTTTCTTGAGGCTGGTAGTGGCTATAACAGCGGTACAGGTGGAAATGGTGGAATGATTAATGTAACTACACTTTCAGGTACATCAACAGGAAATATTGCGATAGGCCTTTTTGAACTTGGCGTTGTTCTTCCCGGACTGAATTTAGATGCTTCATCCTATGGTTCCACCGGAAATGGTGCGACGGTGAACATATCTTCTGGAAATAATCTAACTATTCCGGCAAATCCATATCTTTATGTTGGCCCTTACGCGGGACAAAGTGGCAACGGCGGGAATATCAATTTAACAGCGAGCACGGGCTCGGGCAGCGGTACATTGACTTATAACGCAGGTACAATGGATAATTCTGGTAATTTAATAGGCACCGCCGGACAAGGCACAGGTACTGGTGGCACGGTGACGTTAACTAATAATAGCACTGCCGCCATAGTAGTGGGTGGACAGATTGATGTAAGTGGAGGATCAACTTCTGGTAATGGTGGGACTATTACAATAACCAACCTGGGGGCCAACGGCAGCAATGGCGGCATGTCTTTTGCAGATGGTGCGTATTTGTATGCTAACGTCAATGCCGGGTCAGGGAATGCTGGTAATATTACAGTGAATGCCGGGGGCACAACGCCGGGGATAATCAATTTACCGGGGACATACACTAGTGGAGTATTTTTCAGTGCAGGCGGAGCCGGATCTGTCGGAAATGAAAATGGTGGCACAATAACAGTAACAGCAGCCGGTATTACTGGGCTGTCGAGCCAAGAATTGAATCTCAATGCTTCTAGTGGCGGCAGCGGAGCCAGCGGTAACGGCGGAACGATTAATGTAACTACACTTTCAGGTACATCAACAGGAGATATTACGGTAGGTATATACAGTGGCGTAAACGGTCCTGGACTTTACTTCGATGCGTCGGTCCTTGGTTCGACTGGAAATGGTGGCACCGTAAATATATCATCCGGCAATAATCTAACTGTTCCAGCCAATGCATATCTTTATGTCGGACCTTACGCAGGAAACAATGGCAACGGAGGGAATATCAATTTAACAGCAAGTACCGCATCAGGCAGCGGTGCCTTGACGTATAACGCAGGTACCACAGATTCAGGCGGTTTTGCAATTGGCACTACCGGACAAGGTACAGGTAATGGCGGCTCCGTGACATTAACTAATAATAGCAATGCTGCCATAGTGGTGGGTGGGCAGATTGATGTTAGCGGCGGTTCGACTTCTGGTAATGGTGGCACAATTACAATTACCAATCTGGGAGCCAACGGCAGCAATGGCGGCATGTCTTTTGCAGATGCTGCGATTTTGAATGCTAACGTTAATGCTGGGTCAGGCAATGCCGGCAGCATTACAGTGAATGCTGGAGGTGCAACGCCAGGGACAGTAAATTTACCGGGAACATTCAGTAGTGGAGTACAGTTCAATGCAATTGGTGGATATAATAGTGGAAATGGAAATGGTGGCACAGTAACAGTAACGGCAGCTGGTATTACGGGGTTGTCGAGCCAGGAATTAGAACTGGAAACTTATAGTAACGCAAACGGAAATGGTGGAACGATTAATGTAACAACCCTCTCAGGTACGTCGACAGGTGATATTACGGTCGCTGATAATGCTTCCCCGTACGGACTGAGATTCGATGCCTCTGTATATGGTATAACTGGCAGTGGTGGCACAGTAAATATATCTTCCGGCAATAATTTGACTGTTCCAACAAATGCGTTTCTTTATGTTGGACCTTACGCAGGATACAGTGGTAATGGCGGGAATATCAATTTAACAGCAAGCACCGCTTCAGGCAGCGGTACGTTGACTTATAACGCTGGCACGTCAGACAATAATGGCAACCCAATAGGCACTGCCGGGCAAGGCACAGGTAACGGTGGTTCGGTGACATTAACCAATAATAGCAATGCTGCCATAGTGGTGGGAGGACAGATTGATGTTAGTGGTGGTGGCACTTCAGGAAATGGTGGCACAATTACAATTACCAACTTGGGAGCCAACGGCAGCAATGGGGGCATGTCTTTTGCAGATGGTGCGAGTTTGAGTGCTAACGTTAATGCTGGGTCAGGCAATGCCGGCAGCATTATAGTAAATGCTGGTGGGTCAACACCTGGGATAATAGATTTGCCAGGTCCATCCAATATCGGAGTATTTTTCTCTGCAGTTGGAGGATTCAATAGTGGAAGTGGAAATGCTGGCGCAATAATAATTACAGCGGCTGGTATTACTGGGTTGTCGAGCCAGGAATTATTTCTCGGCACTTATGGTAATGGGGGTGGTAATGGTGGAACTATCAGTCTAACGACCCTTTCAGGTACATCAACAGGAGATATTACGGTAGGCCTTCAGACTAATAGCTCGGATGGGCTGGAATTCTATGCCTATCCGGGTGGTTCGACTGGAAATGGTGGCACAGTAAATATATCTTCCGGCAATAATTTGACTATTCCTGTAGATGCAGCTCTTACTGTCGGACCTTACTCGGGAGCACAGAGTGGTAACGGCGGAAATATCAATTTAACGGCAAGCACTGCTTCGGGCAGCGGTACATTGACATATAACTTGGGCACTACGTCAGATGGTGCTTACATAGGCACTGCCGGACAAGGTACAGGTAATGGCGGCGCAGTCATTTTAACCAATAATAGCAATGCTGCCATAGTGGTGGGTGGGCAGATTGATGTTAGTGGTGGCGGCACATCAGGAAATGGTGGCACAATTACAATTACCAACTTGGGAGCTAACGGCAGCAATGGCGGCATGTCTTTTGCGGATGGTGTGGTACTGAGTGCTTACAATTATGCAGGTTCAGGAAATGGCGGCAATATTACAGTGAATGCTGGCGGCTCAACGCCGGGGATAATAGAATTACCGGGGACATACAATAATGGAGTAAGTTTCAATGCACTTGGTGGATATAATAGTGGAAATGGAAATGGTGGGACGGTGACAGTAACAGCAGCGGGTATTACTGGGTTGTCGAGCCAGGAATTGTATCTCAATGCTACTGGCGGTTATTCTGGTGGAACTGGCAATGCCGGAACGATTAATGTAACGACACTT
>Ga0207082_1149_pt1 | contig 12394 bp, 15 predicted proteins | sample Alteio_BWMinHeat_56_FD_153588 | JGI IMG/M metagenome (GOLD analysis project Ga0207082, IMG submission 153588) | Enriched cells from forest soil in Barre Woods Harvard Forest LTER site, Petersham, Massachusetts, United States -... | ecosystem: Environmental > Terrestrial > Soil > Temperate forest >...
CTTAAAACAATCCCCTCAACATGGTTGATGACAGCAAGAATTTATTTCGCACCAGCGACTAACTATTCAGCGCAGAGAACTCACGGACAGATTTATCTCAGGTCATGTGTAAAAATTTAAGTAGTTGATTAGTATTAATATATCGTGATTAGTTGACCATTGCAATAGCATCACGAAGCATAATAAAGCACAACTCAGTCACGAACGATAGTTGATGAGGGTAATAATGCTGCTGCATAGTGCAATTTATAATTACATGTATAAATAGCGCTATCTTAGATATAAAGGTGAATTGCCTTTATGATTTGAATCAGAGTCCACGCTAAGCAATTTTGGGCAACTCTCTGTCTTAAAAAGAATAATTGTTAATATGCGATATAAATCTCCTTCCACACTCATTTTTTTTCCTGTTTCTTGTAAATTCCGATTAAGTATTTCAAATAAATCGCCAATAGTTTGTAGACCTTCATTTATCGCTCCTGGAGAGCTTACATTATGGAAATAGGCTAATGTCTTTTCTACTGCATCACCGTGGTGAGTGTCCCATCTGCCAGAAAAAAACCTTCCGCTAGAACCACCCCATACCCAAGAAAACCCGTCTTTAGTTTTACAGGAGCCGGAATACTCAAACAATAATTGCATAGCTTTGTCAAAATCCGAACCTGCTAAATTATCCCATTTTTTACTCCATGTTTTTAATGATTGACCGCTCATAGGCCTCGCCTGTATTAAAATTTAATAAATAGTTAGATAATGAATTATTCTTAGCACATTTTATAAAAATTCTAGCTAAACGCAAGAAATTTTACTTGTTAGCCAACCCTGATGAAATTATATCGCTTTTTTTCATTTCCCTTACAAAAAATTATATACCCGGGAATTTCCCGGGTATATCGAATTATTTCTGGAAATCACTCAACAAATATTGCTAAATAGGAATTTTTGAGGAGAGATAAAAATGAAAATATTATGTATATCACACGCCAGTTTTGAAAAGCTGGGATACATTGAAATATGGGCGAGTAAAAATAATCACATCATCCGAAAAGTAAATCCGTATCGCGGAGAAACGCTACCTAAAATAAATGATTTCGATTTCATCATTATCATGGGTGGGCCGCAATCACCTATGCAAATAGATAATGCTCCTTATTTGCTAGATGAAATTGAATTGATTAAAGAAGCAATAAGGCAAGAAAAACGTATTTTGGGTATTTGCTTGGGTGCGCAATTAGTCGCTGAAGCGTTAGGTGCAAAAACAGAATCTAGTCCTCATCGAGAAGTGGGAATGTATTTAGTTGAGATGCTTGATGATGCAAAAAATGATCCTGTTTTTCGACATTTTCCCCATAAATTTGAAGTAATGCATTGGCATAGTGATATGCCTGGTTTGCCCAAAGCAGCAGTTTTATTAGCGAAAAGTGAAGGCTGTCCACGCCAAGCCTTTCGATATGGTGACAGAATATATGGATTTCAATTTCATTTTGAGATGACTCAAAGTTTGTTAAACGGTATGGTTGAAAATTGTCTTAATGATCTTATTGAGAAAGGGAAATATATAAGACCAGCAAAAGAAATTCTCGAAACGGATTGTTCAGAAATAAATTTAAAATTAGAAAGTGTTTTAGAATACATGGCCAGTTTGCCGCAATGATTAATCAAATAATGAAATGTTTGAATATCTATATTTGGGCAAAAGATAAAAATTATAAATATATTTATTGCAATGAGCGTTTCGCTGAAGCGGCGGGATTGGATTCTCCAGAACAAATTGTTGGTAAATCTGATATGCAATTACCATGGAAAAAGTTTGCTGGTTATTATCAAGTAGATGATTATGGAGTGCTGCAAGGAAATGTGCCTGTAGCAACTGATACAGTGACTAATATAAAAGAAGTGTTAGTGTCAGAGACTCAATTATTTAATAACAATAAGCAATGTATTGGTGTTACTGGATCATACGTTGATATTACTGTGGATGCGATTGATTAAAAAAACAGGCTATTATGATCCAGTTAAAAAACGATATTATTTTGATGATGAAGGTTTGGGAAATACGTATCTGTCCGCAAGAGAAATCACAGTATTTAAACATATTTTGCTTGGTTATACAGCCAGGCAGATTGGGGAGAAAATTAACATATCACCAAAAACTGTGGAATCCTATATTGAAACTATTCGCTTGAAATTACAAGCTAAGAATAAAGGCGAAATCATTGCTACGGCTATTCAATTTGGCTTGACGCATATTTTATATCTGAAAACACATGAGGTTGTGGGGTCGTCTATTTAATTACAAGACCTAAATCATGCTTTTAATTGTCACCTTGACTTGTACACTGATATTGTGTACTATATAGCTTATAAATGGTCTTTATAGTGTGGAAATATGAAAGATATTTATAGTGTAAAAGTTTCAGCCAAAGCTTATAGAGACTTGAAAAAAGTTCCTTTACACATTTCGCTTAAATTACAAGCATGGATTGAAGCGGTCGGGCATCAGGGTCTAAGTGAGATCAGGAAAGTTTCAGGATATCACGATGAACCTTTGAAGGGAAAAAGAAAAGGTCAGCGCTCAATTCGTTTGAATATTGCCTATCGTGCTATCTATACAGTAGAGAATTCTGTAATAAGCTTTGTTGAATTCAGGAGGTGAACAAACATGAGTATTAAAAGCAAAATGACTCAAAAAACTTTAAAAAGTATTGAAATGATTACAGGTGCTAAACTTACACTTGGGAAATTAATTTGGGCAATTAGGCAATCTGATGATATATCTCAAATTGATTTTGCAGAGAAGCTCCAGGTTACCAAGCAGCACTTGTGTGATATTGAGCGTGGCAGAAAAGCAGTTAGCCCAAAGCTGGCAGCGGAATATGCAAAAATCCTGGGGTATTCAAAAGAGCAATTTATTCGTTTAGCTCTTCAGGATTTAGTTGATAGACAGGGATTGAATGTTGAAGTTGAAGTGACATTAAAAACACGGAAAAGAAACCGTGAATCAAAAATTGCTGCTTAGAGGAATTCAAGGCGACCGGCAAGTGAAGTGTTGCCAAGAAAACTTCTGGATGTGTTGCCAAAGCGTACATGCGTAACATATTATGATGACTAAATTCATATGAATAATTGTTAATCAATTAGTTTTATATTTTTTACCCAGGAAATTCCCCACCTACAATTCCCGAAAGAAATAACCCCATCAATTATTTTTTCTCCAAATGTTAATTTTCTCCTTGTTTAATCAACAAGGAGAAAATAATGAGTCGTTATAGAAAAATTGATACCCGTACCTGGAATGATCGCAAATTTAATCTCTTATCTGATGATGGGAAGCTCCAATTTTTTCTTTTGTTAACCCACCCCCATCTTTTACCCATAGGCGCAATGCGAGGAACCATTCCTGGTCTGGCGAGTGAAATTCGCTGGTCTACAGAAAGGTTTAAGAAAGGATTTTACGAAATAGTAAATAACAATATGGTGAGATATGATGAGCAAGCTGCATTTATTTGGCTGCCAAATTTTATTAAATATAATCTTCCTACCTCCCCAAATGTTGTACGTTCTTGGGATGAATATCTCGATTATCTACCAGAATGTTCATTGAAAGATGAATTGATTACATCTGTTGCACTATTTACTAACAAGCTTTCGAGTGGCTTTCGTGAAGCCTTGCCCGAAGTCTTTGCTAAGACTTTGCCTAATCAGGAACAAGAACAGGAATACACACACAACGCGCGTGAAAAAAATATTTTATCCACAAAACATGAGTTATCCACAGAGCAGCATGAATCTATCATTCGAACCGTCGACACGAGGATTTTCAGAGCTTGCTCCGACTGGTTGCGGGGAAGTCAGTGAGCGCAACACCCGTACAGGATGAGCTTGTTTTGCGATAAATAATACAAAAAAATACTATAAATACCTCCGCGCTGAATAGTGACAAGAAAGCACTAATTTCTTCTAAAAATATAATTATAAATGTCTTTAAATTCCGAATAATCCAAGTGCGGGGAACGGTAACGGCTAACAACGTAAAAGCCATAGCTTTGCAATATACTAATGATACTAAGATCAGCAGGTAACTGAGTATTTAACTCAACCAGTAGACTTTTCAGTTTAGATTCTTTGAGTACATGAACCGATCCTGAAATAATGGAATATTCCAAACCATCCACATCAATTTTAATATGATTTGGTGTGGGTAATTGATAGTGGTTAACTAAATCATCTAATTTAAACGACGTTACAGATTGCTTAAACCCTGGTTTAAAATATTTTTTTTGATAATTGACACACTCGCCAAAATTATTTAATGCCCCACCAATAGTAAATTCTTTTATATAAAGATGTCCGATGCAAGTTTTATCACTTAATGCAATATTATACGCACTGATTTTGTCCTGTAAGGTATTCAAATAAATATTACGATTCAGTGTCGCATAATTTTGTGACTCAGGTTCAAATGCATGAACATGTATATTTTTTGCTGCGGCATAAATGGAATACATACCCACATTCGCACCAATATCATAAAAAATATCATCGCTAGAGAAACTATCGATCCATTCAATGGTATCAGGTTCTTTAGTCAGTAACGTTTTTGCTCGCCATAAACTCATGTTATTCGGACAGTGAAATTTTAATCTTTTATTGGCTACGGCTACTTGGTAAATAGGCCCCATTCTTTCAAGTAAACTAACATTGACGACATTTGCTTTTTTAAACAATGCAACAAACGGTGACGTTACAGACTCGAATAATTTTCGCTTCACGTTAATATCCTGAGCGTAGATAGATATATTAAATAGGGTTACATATCCCCGGTTCCACAAATCCAATTTCACATATGCACGAAATCTAAGCTTACAAATCATCTGGGCTGTGAGACATCATGATTCCCAACGAGACAATACCAGTGATACCCTTTACATGCAAACTGGTACTGATTGAGTGTATAACTCCCCTCAATCAGTACCGACATAACTTACATTACATCATGTTGTAATGCAAATTCCACATAATCCATAATGAGCCGATGATAATAGAAGTTAAAATGACGCCTGTGAATATGATTGACATGACATTCGTTCTTCCTTGCTTGGTTTGAGTATTCAAACGAAGAAAGCAAAGCAACTGTACAAAAAATTGGATAAAGGCTGCAGCGTAAATGATGATAAACATTTCCCATTTAGTAAATTGACCCGACATTACTGTCCAAAATGAAATCAATGTTAGTATTGAACAGGTAATAAAGCCCACTATATAAATGCCTAATTTTTTTTGGCTTGTACCAAAATCAGGTTGGTTAATTTCATGATTATGCATACTACATAGCCCCCATGAGATATACTATGGTGAACACAAAAATCCAAACTATATCTAGGAAATTCCAGAATAAACCTAAATAAGTCATGCGACGCTTCGCTACATTCGTCATTTTTAGCAATGGTAATTGAATAATCATTAAGAGAATCCATAGCAATCCACAACTGACGTGTAAACCATGGGTACCGACCAAGGTAAAAAATGAAGAAGCTTGACTATTCACATCCCATCTAAACCCTTCATTGGCTAGGTGTATGAACTCTCTGATCTCAATCCCAACAAAGCTCGCACCCAGTAAGAAAGTAATAGCTAACCATGCTTGAACTTTAAATAGTTTATTTGCATATAAATTCAAAATAGCCAAACAAAATGTAAAGTTTGACAGCAACAAGAGAAATGTTTCAATCAACACATCATATAAATTCAAGTAGCTTTTTAAGACGAGTCCATGCATAGCCTGAATATGTAATACCAAAAATGTGGTGAATAAACATCCGAATAAAATACAGTCTGTCATAATATATAGCCAGAACCCAAATACATCGGTGGAATCACTAGCATGGTGATGATCATTTGCAACACTATCTTCACTATGCATTAAATCATCTCCTTGATATGAGTCAATTCAGTTTTCTTGACTGTCGCTGCGTCGATATAATAATCCGTATCTGTTTTGAATGTTCTTGCAATCATTGTAATTAGTACCCCCGCAAAACCTAACAAACCAGGGATCCACATATGCCACACTAATGCAAAACCGGCGATACCTGCAAACAGGGCGATGATAAAACCTGCGGGTGTGTTTTTCGGCATGTGGATTGGATGGTAATGCATATTTTTTGGATGCACTCGTCCTTCGGCAAGATGCTCTTGTTTATATTCCCAGAATTGATCACGTGTGCTTACTATGGGTAATTCTGCGAAATTGTAGAGTGGCGCTGGAGAGGCAACAGACCATTCAAGTGTACGGCCATTCCAGGGATCTCCGGTGTGATCACGTAGGGTATGACGATGCTTAATGCTGACAATTAACTGTCCTATTTGCAAACAAATACCAATCAGAATAAACGCAGCGCCTAGCGCCGCTACGATGAAGTAAGGTTGATACATAGTATTGGAATAGTGATTGACTCGCCGCATAAAACCATTTAGACCCAACACGTATAATGGCATGAATGCAACATAAAACCCCACAACCCAAAAAGCAAATGACCATGTACCCCATTTTTCGTCTAATCGAAAGCCAAAAGCCTTGGGAAACCAATAAATGATTCCGGCAAAATAACCAAACAAGACGCCGCCAATAATTACATTATGAAAATGCGCGACTAGAAATAAACTATTGTGTACTTGAAAATCGACTGGCGGCACGGCCATCATGACGCCAGTCATGCCACCAATTGCAAAAGTGGTAAAAAATGCTGTTACCCATAGCATAGGCGTAGCTAGAATGATTCGCCCTTGATACATGGTGAACAACCAGTTAAAAACTTTAACGCCAGTTGGAATGGCTATGATCATGGTAGCGATGCCAAAAAATCCATTCACATCAGCGCCTGCACCCATAGTAAAAAAGTGATGCAACCACACAACAAAGGATAAGAAGGTTATAATGGCTATAGCCCATACCATGGTGGTATAACCAAACAATGTTTTCTGACTAAATGTCGCAACTACTTCAGAGAATACACCAAATGCAGGGAGAATCAGGATGTAAACTTCTGGATGACCCCATACCCAGATTAGATTGACATACATCATGATATTTCCACCCGCAAAATCGGTAAAAAAATGCATGCCCAACATGCGATCTAGAAATAACAATGCCAGTGTGACCGTTAACACAGGAAAGGCGAGCGCCACTAAAATCATGGCACACAATGCCGACCAGATGAATACCGGCATGCGCATTAAGGTCATACCCTTGCAACGCATTTTAATGATGGTTGCAATAAAATTAATTCCTGCAAGCAATGTCCCAACGCCGGATATTTGCAGTGACCAAATAAAGTAATCGACACCTACATCTGGACTATAGTACAACTCTGATAACGGTGGATATGCCAACCAGCCTGTTTTAGCAAAATCCCCAATTACCAGAGAGGCATTACATAGCATTGCACCTACAAATGTCAGCCAAAAACTAAGCGAATTTAAATAAGGGTAGGCCACATCGCGGGCGCCAATTTGTAATGGGACTGCTATATTTAGTAAAGCAAACATCATCGGCATAGCAACAAAAAAAATCATAATCACACCGTGAGCAGAAAAAATTTGATCGTAATGTTCAGGGGATAAGTAACCAAGATTAGTTCCAGAGGCAATGGCTTGTTGAGAACGCATCAATACGGCATCTGAAAAACCACGTAAAAGCATGACGGCTGACAATAGTAGATACATGATGCCAATTTTTTTGTGATCAACTGAAGTGATCCATTCATGCCAGATATAAGACCACTTACCATAGATTGTAATCCAAAAAATTATCGTAGCAACGACAAGGACCATGAATATACCTGCACCCACGATGATCGGTACATGTAATGGGATAGCGTCTAGAGTCAGATTGCCAAATAATAAATCCTTAAACATGGCTATTCCTTTTGCGATTTGATTAGATTATTAAAATTCGCTTGATTATCACGTGGATGAACTGTCCCGACACTATTCATGTATGTAGCGATCACATTTTGAAATAAGTCTGTTGTTACCCCAGAAAAAAACTTGGGTTCACTGTTGATTGAAGGTTTCAGCAACTCACTATAGGCAGCATCTGTTAAGTGATTAATAGATTTTTTCATTTGATTTAACCATTGCTGCATCTCTTCTGGTTGAACGACATGCACCGCAAAATGCATGTCTGAAAATCCATCGCCATTGAATTGAGTGTTCATACCATCATAATTTCCTGGTTGACTGGCTAACAGATGTAAACGAGTACGCATTCCTGCCATGGCATAAATCTGGCTTCCTAACTGTGGAATAAAAAAAGCGCTCATCGGTACATTATCTGTCGTGATCCAATATTCCACCTGTTGTCCAGTTGGAATCATTAGATAATTTACGGTGGCAATATTTTGTTGTGGATAAATGAATAACCATTTCCACGGCAGTGCAATGACCTGAATCAGAAGAGGAGATTGATTTAAACCAGTTATTCTATTATAGGGATCGAGTTCGTGAGTTTTTTTCCAAGTCAAAATAGCAAGAACTAAGATGATTACGCATGGTATACCCCACCAAAGTGATTCTAAAAAAAAGCTATGACTCCAATTCGGTTTATATTCTTTAACTCGATGCGAAGCTTGGTAGTGATAAACGAAGGTGAAACTCATAACGATGACAGGCAACACGACAATGAGCATCAAAGCCAACGTATCAAAGAACAATTTGCGCTCTTCATAAGCAACGATGCCTTTGGGATTAAGTATGCCGACAACATGCCCTTTACAACCGGCCAGGCATAATATCACCAGGCAACTTGTTAGTAGCAGCAACCACCGGATCAACGATTTAAGCATGCCAGAAAAATTGTTTGTATGGATAAAAACCATGCGCATCCTTGCGATCATAGAAAGACCCTAAGTCTATTACTTTCAAACATTATAAGCTAATGTTATGATTTTTCTGTAGCATGGAATGAATATTTTAACCAAAAGGGATGAGTCTCATGATGAATTACTTGGTGTTCGCTCGTTGGTTTGGCTTGGTCTCTTTATTCTTATCTCTTGGCATCTTATTTAATCTTGAAGATGCACGTGAAATGGCAAAAAACATGGTCAAATCGGAAACGGGTTATATCATGGGAGGCGTGCTCCCTGTTATTTTTGGTAGCTTATCCATATTGTTCGTCAATAGCTTTGAGCTTAGCTGGAACTTACTGATTACCTTGGTTGGAGCATGCGTGTTGTTAATTGGAATTTTTCGGGTCATTTTTGTGAAACAATGGAAAGCATTGATATCACGAAACATAGAGCAGATCCCATTCTTGTTTAGTTTATTCGGCTTGATGTTTGGTGTGATACTACTTTATATAGGTTTTATAGCTACAAATCTTTGATTGGATAAAAGGGGAGAAGCGGTAGCTCCACTTTGCTTGCAAACACGAATTTATTTCGTGCGAAGCGATATAAATAGTAAGAAAACTCGGCCGCAAGCGGCCGAGTTTTTATTCATGTCTATTTCCATTTTTGTATTTCTGTTTCTACTTGAAGCGATAATAGGCGGTGTGCCATGTCAGTAGGGTGAAGCACATCAGCAAAAATATAGTTGTGTGGAGCAGTGCTTGGACAATATATTGCTGAAGGGACAGTTGCACAGGCTGGATCAGTATAGTTAACAAACAGAAAGGATTGTCCTGCTACTTCATAGGGCCGACCTGCTTGGGTTGCAATAATGACATTATCTAAAAGAGTGTAAACATCTACATATAAAACCTTGGTGCCATACTTGGAAATAACCTTGCCTAGTTGTTGATTTAACATGGAGTTAAATGTAAATGTTAATGTTTTCATCGAAGCTGGAAGCGTTGGAATATGAAAAGCAGCTGCAATTTCGGCTATTAATGGGGTAATACCTATGTTAGGTAAGCTCAATACTACAACTCTTTTTGCACCTCTTGCACTGAGTAGGGCTACTTCATTAGCGATATTAATCGCTGCTGTGTTCGCTGCTACTAATAACTGCAGTTGTGTAGGTAAGGGAGGTGCTGCAAATAACAAAGCAAGTATGTCATTCGCGCCTGACCATATGAAGTATACAGCGTTAGGATCTAATGTTTGTTCCGCAGTAGATAAATATTGTGCAACTTGCTGATGTAATGATGGTGCCCAAGGTTCACTTACCCCAATGGAATTAGTGGTACTACCCCCGGCTGCATAATCAATACCCGTCAATGTACCTGAGACAAATCCGGGGACGTGAGGAGGTTGGGCATAGATAGAATTATTAGTGATCGTATCGGGTGGAGTAGGTCCTGGATAAATGGGCAATACAAATCCCTTAATGTCCCGCGCTATATACTGTGCCCACGTGTAACCACCAAACGTAGTAAATGTAGGTGCTTTACCCGAGGGTAAGGGCGGGATGGTAGGGGGGTGAGCTTCTGTTGGCCACAGATCATTAAAACCACTATCTGTTAAACTATCGCCAAAAAAATAAATATGGCTGATTTGATCAAAGGGGAGTGCTTGTGTCGTATTCAGTAAAACGCAATATAAAACAGCGACGCGCGCTAACACCATCATATGCATTCTTATGAATACAGTTAATTTTGTTACTGTTTTTAACATGGGTTCATCTCCTTAAAATAAGTTAGAAGCTATAGCGTATTGCTAGCGCCACGATGTCTGCTGAACCTTTGTAGTTTGCATAAACCTGGTTCACTTCCAATGGCACAGTGCTGGTTGCACTGCTTCCGCTTGCTTGTGTTACGTTCACAGTCTGGTTTTGCATGAAGATGTGTGCATAAGCTCCATCGAATGACACATGTTTATTCATCATATAACTTGCACCTATGGTTAACCAAACCCGATCAGCATCTGGAATACGTGGGTCTCGGTAGCTGGTGGTTGGCGTCTGGTCATAAGCGATACCGCCGCGTACTACCCATGTAGATGTTGCGCGGTAGTCTGCACCTACTGCGCCAAACCAGGCATTTTTCCATTTAGTTTGCAAGGTGCTATTGTTTGCAAAGGCATTTGGCATATTAATGCTGAGTTGATTAAAGGAATTCCAGAAATTAACTTGTGCTGATGCCTTGACGGTCCAAGCGTCTATATCTCGTGCAGCACTCAGAGTTAAAACCGCTGGTGTTTTTATCCCTGCACTTACGGAGGTTTGCGCATTAAACAAGAAATCAGCGGACGGCGCAGGTACCGTACCACCGGGAGATGTGTATTGCTGACCATTACCACGTAGCTGTTCTGAGATTTGGGAGCGATATCCCACACCTAAACGCGTGCATAGATCAGGTTTAAATAATACACCGACGGTATAACCATAACCCCAACCGTCACCCTTTAGATACGTCGGATTATTTGCCGCAATCAATGCATCAATGGCGCTAATTCCGGTATAAGGCCCATTGAAGTTAGAAAACGTTGCTTTGAGATACTGTGCTTGGAACCCAAGACCGACTGCCCATTGTTCATTAATTAAATAAGCAAGAGCAGGATTAATATTGATAGATTTGACCGCACTATAATCCGCAGCAAAACGTAATACAGAATTTTCGTAATAGTTGGTTTTCAAACCATATGGAGCAAGGATAGCAAGGCCCGCGACTAGCTTGTTGTTAATGCGCCAGCTTAAATAACCATCAGGAACAAATGCAGACTGAGAAATGTTACTTTGATAGTTTAAACCTTGTACGGGTGCTGTAATGCTGCTAGGAGGAATACCCGGTACATTGACCGTATGTATGGCGCGAGCATTTGACATGCTTATACTTGGGATAATTTCACTTCCACCTAAGTAGGCTTGATTTTCAATTAGGGTTGATAATGTTGCAGGGTTAACAAACATAGATGAGACATCATTATTAGCTGCTGCTGCACCTGCTGTCGCATCACCCTGTAAACTTGGGCTGATCTCATTAATTTGGTAACCTGCAGCAAAAGCTAGCGGGGTGCAAATAACTTGGGAAGCAAGAAATGTAATCGCTGATATTTTGGGAAGCGAATGTAAATAGCCCATTGTGTAAACTCCTTGGCTAATTGGCTAAAAATTTGAGAAATTCTTTAGTAGTCCCTAACACTTAGTATGCAGTGATGAGCTTGAAAGAGCTTAGCTACTTTAAGATTTTCAAAGTATATAAGTAGTATCGTCTTTTTTCAATGCAGATCGTTGCTCAAAGACAGATGATTCCCAAAATAATTCAGAGGTCAGTAGCCAGTTGTGCTTTCCCGCTAGTCTCTTGCAGGTAGGATCGGTAATTGACGTGGTTTAGTGTGGTTTAAAAAATTACGTTTATATTGTTTTCTAGCTATTGAGCGTGAAGGTATTTATAGTGCTATTTTGTATTATTTATCGTGAAACAAGTTCATCCTGTACTGGTTTTGCTCTCACG
>Ga0207082_1150_pt1 | contig 12382 bp, 13 predicted proteins | sample Alteio_BWMinHeat_56_FD_153588 | JGI IMG/M metagenome (GOLD analysis project Ga0207082, IMG submission 153588) | Enriched cells from forest soil in Barre Woods Harvard Forest LTER site, Petersham, Massachusetts, United States -... | ecosystem: Environmental > Terrestrial > Soil > Temperate forest >...
CATTAGCAAGTGAGTTGTTGAAAGATAAGATCGCGAAAGAGCGTGCCAATGGCAAACTCATTCTTATTACTTCACATGTACTGAGTGACCTTGAAGAGATAACCAGTCATATTGTTTATTTGCAAGATGGTAATCTAATGTTCTACAAAACTGTAGAGGAATTAAAACGATCTACAGGTGAAGAGAAACTGAATAAAGTAATTGCAACGATCATGCAAAATGAGTTGCCTAAAATTATAACAGCCTGATGAAAACGATCATTAAATATGTATTGCTTGATCTGCTTAGAAACAAGACAGTACTTATTTATACATTAATATTAGCTGCTTTGGCTTTTAGTGTGTTAAGTATGGGAGGAAATACATCAAAAGGACTTCTTAGTTTATTAAATGTTACGCTATTGTTTGTTCCAATCATAAGTATCCTTTTTGCAACTATTTACTTTTTTAATTCTGTAGAATTTACAGAACTATTGTTAGCACAGCCTATTAGAAGGAAAACAATGCTGCTAGCTGAGTATATGGGTGTAGCACTTGCATTAAGTATTGCTTATGTAATAGGTGTTGGTGTGCCAGTATGTATACTTTGTTATAGTGTAGCTGCGTTTACGCTTATTGTTAGTGGATTATTTCTGACATTAATATTTACAGCACTTGCCTTGTTGATCTTTGTCTTATTTAAAGACAAGACAAAGGGTATTGGAGCTGCAATCATCACAGCTTTATTTTTTACTTTGCTTTTTGATGGGTTGCTTCTTGCGTTTATTTTTTCTTTTAGTGATTATCCTATTGATAAACCTATACTAGGGTTAATTTCCTTAAACCCTGTTGACCTGGCAAGGATATTAGTGTTATTGCAACTGGATGTAGCTGTAATGATGGGTTATTCCGGGGCTCTGTTCAAGAAATTTATGGGATCGGCTACCGGTAGTATTTATACTATAGCTTGTATGCTGTTTTGGATACTTATCCCAATGTTCTTATCATTAAGAGTATTTAAAAAGAAAGACCTTTAGTAATAACTAAAGGTCTTTCTTTTTAATTCTGAAACATTAAGCTTTTAATGTTTTTTCTATTTCAATAGCCTTTGGAAACAATATGTTATTTTCCAGGTGGATGTGCAGGTGCAGATCATTCTCGAAATCTTCCAGCTTTTTGTATAATAATGCATAGCTATTGCAAGCATTTTGAGGCAAAGTATAGTCGTTAGTTAGTTGTCTTATATCATCTGCCAGTTTGCCAACTATATCATGGTCGTTTTCCATTACTGATATAGGTTGTATAACAGAGCCGAAACTATGAGGTGGAATCTGGTCATTTATTTTGCTGGATTCCAGCTGTTTAAAATATGGAAAAAGTATCTGCTCTTCTTTTTTCATATGAACTTTTAGTTCATTGATCATCGCCTCTACTTTATTGTTTATTTCCCATAGCTCATTATGTGTTCTGCCATGGTGTTCTGCCACTTTATTACTAAGATCCTGAAGAATAGGTATGTTTTGGTTCACATAAGCGTGATGTACATTTACTATATAGTCTGTAAGGAAAGTTATGCTCCATGAATTAAAATCATGTGAAGGTAATGCAGATGATACCTTGCACGCTTTTTCAAGTTCTGCTTTTACTTGTTGTATATCCAGTCCTTTTTCATTGCATGCTTTTTCAAGGCTTTTTTTGCCGCCACAACAAAAGTCTAATCCTAATCTTTTAAATACCTCAGCATTACGTAAGTCTTTTTTGACTATTTCACCCAATGTTTCAGTATGTTCATCTGCTTCATTCTTCCTAATTTCTACTTCCCAAATATCAGGACCGCTTGATACATAGGACCATGAAAAGCAATTACCCCTTTCGCCTAATAACTGATAATACAGTGGCTTGGGGTCATGGTCATTATGAATGAGAATAGCCTCTCCCTCTTTTATGTCATCAAATGAGTTGAAAATGGTTGAATGCTTCAGGCGAGGTTCGATCTTTGTTACATCAATAACTAATGTTTCGTTCATTGGTTTAATATTTATTGTTTATGAAATATTGTTCGATTGTTTAAAATGTATGTTATTAATAGACGATGATGGTATAAAATATTTCATTGCAGATCTTGAAATAAATAAAGAGCCCAGAAACAAGAAGATAGCTATGACCCATAATAACCATGGATATGCAACACTACTTAACATATACATGACAGCTAAGCCTTGTGTCATTAATATTAATTCATTAGCAATAACTGCAATTGCAAAAATGAATATTCCAATCTTAGCATTCTGTTTGTCTAAGTCGAAGTATTTTATTTGTATGAGATGAGCGAGTAAATAGAGTGTTACAAATCCCAGCATCACTAAATGTAAGTAACCAATAATGATAGGCCTGTCTCCAAACACTTCATTGCCAACGGCGGGATAAACTATTCCGGTTTGGATAATTGTTTTGAGTGCAAATGCAATCATTGATAGAAGGCCTATTTTTCTTGCAAAAGGATTGATGTTTTTGAATGAATCTTTTGCAAAGTGCATCATTATGAAAAATTTGACCAAAACGATGATTAGGAACATGCAGCCGATAAATGCTATTGTCTGTATAACAATATTTTGGAAATGCCATAGATACGACAAGCACAATGTAGGTACCACAGATATTGAAAGATATAACGCAAATTGTCCTATCTTTTTTTGTGCTGATACCTTACAATTATTATAAATGTGGTTCAGGAATAGAGAAAATACACATTGTGTAAAAAAGCCATTGTATTGTAAATGCAGATAAGTGTAAATGGCATCCTTGTACAATAATGTGTTTACTGAATGGCTGGCAAGCATATATGCCAAAGTAAAAGGGCCGACAGATGAAAGGCAAAGAAATAGCAATGAGGTTATTGATAATAGCTTTATAACTTTAGGTCTATTTTGTTTTATCAGATCTTTTATGAATACCCAACTATAGGCATATGTGACAAATATAAATAGCGTTGAAAACAGGATAGAAAAGAAGGCATACCCCTGGAATGGGAAACTTAATAACATACCTGCGGCTGCAATCAAAATGCCCAATAGTAGTACTCTATATATCAATTTGTGACTATCTTCTTCGGGGAGTAATTCATAAGTCATTAATGTGAGCATGCAAAGTGTTATCCAGCCGCCAAATGCAAAATGAGAGTGTGCATGTAGTATATATTTAAAGTCAATTGCCGGTATCGAGAACAATATTTTACTTCTCAGGATTACCCCCAACATTGCAACAATTGATAGGTTAATTAATGCTATTGAGATCCATTTGTTTTTTTCTTTGCTCATGTTTAAATAAGTATAAAAAGACCTTTATGTCTTTTATTTAGATAAATGTTTTATTCTAACCTTAAAAAGCCATTCCCTTTTTTTAATTTGTTTGCCATATTCTCAATGGTCGATTCTTCTAACATTTTTTTTATTCCAGCACGCAAACCTTTAAACTTATCATGCAGTGGACATGGCTCAGTTTCAGAACAGTTCTTTAAACCTAGACCACAGCCGGTAAATAATATATTTCCATCAATTGCCATCACTATATCGATCAACCTGGTTCCAATTTGTTTTTTATCAGTGTAAAACCCGCCGTTTATTCCTTTTTGAGAACTAATGATCCTGTTGCGGCTAAGTATTTGCAAAAGCTTGGCAGTAAAGTGACGTGGAGCTTCTATATGTTCACAAATTTCTGCTATACCGATTTTATTTTCTACGCTACTTTCTGCAGCAATGTATATTGCTGCCCTGATCGCATATTCACAAGATTTTGAAAACATAGTTATTTATTTATCCAAAAATTATCGCTCCAGTTCAATTCTTTATTTTTAAAGGGACTATTTAATAAGTCACTAACCGCTTTCAATTTTTCTGGTTCAACAGTTTTTTCAATGAAGGGGAATAGTTCTCTTTCTTCAAAACGAATATGTTCAGTTAGCAACGTACTGAAATCAATGAGCGTTTGTGGTAAGATATTTTTGTTGGTTTTAAATGTTTTTATGAGATCTTGTAAATCAATATGCTGTTTTTCTGCTTTTACTCTAAGCTCATTATTTTGAGGTAATACAGGAAAGAGATATTGTTCTTCAATTTCAAAATGTTGACTTAAATCTTCATCATAGAAATAGCATATGTATTTTATGATCCTATTAATGTCAATATTTTTTGACATACCTGTCTTTATTTTCCAACATAATAATAACCCTTCATGATGGTCTCTTGAAAGTTGAACTAATTCCTTACTTCTTTTTAACGGTTTAGGGGCATCCATTTAATTCGGATATAAATACCTTATTGTATTTTGTAATGAATAGACATTCATCTATTCATTACAAAGTAACTAATGGTTTTAAAAGCAATGGATGTTAATGGTCATGCTAAAAGTTGATCTTTATCATGTATTCTAATAATCATCAGGCGAAGTATCGAAAACCAGATGGTTGAGTAATCAAGTATAAGGTTGGCTAAAAAAAATGATACTGGATTTTAGGGGTCAACAAGGATTTTTTGTGGGACCTAAGACTTGAGCCTTGCCCTCCTCATTAATTGTTGTACTTGAGACAAATAAACCATATGCGGTTAACTCATTTTGATAAAATAAAACATGTATTTTCTCAAATTGAGACAGATCATACGTTTTTTAGTGCAACAAATATTTACCGGAATACAATATTGGTAATGGTTTCAGATCATGAAATAGATAAATGGTTATAACAGGCACTAATATTGATTGTTTTTAGCTGTATAAGACGACAAGGGAGGGTCATGACAATGAAAAACATAAAAAAATTCAATTATAAAGGCAATAAGTATCTCTTTAAGTATGTAGAAGATACCAATGAGCATACTGGAAACTACCTGGTTGAGCTATGTCATGATGACCTGAATAAGTATACACCAAAGCATTTTATCATTATTTATAACGACCAAAAAGTTTCTTTTAAGGCTGTGAATCCTGAAGACTTTGATATTAAGTGCGCTGTAATAAAAGCAATACTATGCAGCGAAGAGAAGTAGGTAAACTGCCGCGCATTTCAAATTCTTGCAAATATTCATAGTTTTGAACCGTATTTCTATAACTTATGCCCAATAACAGTGTTCTTATTATAGACGATGAGGACAAAATAAGGACCTTACTTAAACGTATCATTTCGCTGGAAGGTTATCTTGTATTTGATGCCACCACTTTAGGTGCTGCCTCCAAAGTATTAGAAAGGGAGTCTATAGATATTGTGTTGTGTGATGTTAAACTACCCGATGGTAATGGTGTAGCATATGTAAAAGAGCTAAAAACAAAACATCCAAATACAGAGGTCATACTGCTTACTGCATACGGTAATATAGCTGATGGTGTAAAAGCTATAAAGAGCGGGGCTTTCGACTATATTGTAAAAGGTGATGATAATGATAAAGTGATACCACTTATCAGCCAGGCAGCTGATAAGATAGCCCTGCAAAGAAAAGTGGTACGACTGGAAAAACAGCTGAATGAAAAACATGGGTTTGACATTATAATAGGTGAAAGCTTGGCGTTGGTACAAGCAGTGAACCTGGCAAAAAAAGTAGCACCTACCAATGCTCCCGTACTGTTGACAGGAGAAACAGGTACCGGCAAAGAGGTATTTGCAGAGGCAATACATTACAGCAGTCATAATAAAGACAATGCTTTTGTAGCACTGAATTGTGGTGCGTTTAGTAAAGAACTAATAGAAAGTGAACTGTTTGGTCATAAAGCCGGTTCATTTACCGGGGCAACCAAAGACAAAAAGGGCCTGGTAGAAGAAGCCAAGAATGGCACACTGTTCCTGGATGAGATAGGCGAAATGCCGCTGGACCTGCAACCCAAACTATTGCGTTTCTTAGAGAATGGCACTTATTACCGGGTAGGGGAAACCACAGAACGGAAAGCTGAGATACGCCTGATAGCAGCTACCAATCGAGATCTGCAAAAAGAAGCAGAGACAGGTAAATTCAGAAGTGACCTGTATTTCAGGATAGCTGTATTTACCATACACCTGCCTGCTTTGCATGAAAGAACAAAAGACATAGAACTGCTGGCGAAACATTTCCTGCAGGTATATACAGCAAAAACAAACAAACAGATCAGGGAGATCTCACCTGAGGCTATACAAGTACTCAAACAATATAACTGGCCGGGCAATGTAAGGGAACTGAAAAACATTATAGAAAGGGCTGTGATACTGGAAGATAACCATATACTTTCTATCAGCAGCCTGCCATCTGAACTACAAATAACGGCTAATACACAAGGCAATACAATGTCTGCCTTTCACCTGGCAAGTGTTGAGAAACTGCATATCCAAAAAGTACTGAATTATACCAGCGGTAATAAATCTGAGGCGGCCCGACTATTGAATATCGGGTTGGCCACGCTGTATCGTAAACTGGATGAGTATAAACTGAAGTAGGCCACCTTTCTCATTTTGAGAGTAAAGTGCATCGAAATGATAGGTTTTTGTCCCGGATATAAAACCCATGCAATATTACAATTGGCTGTTTTACAATCATTTAGACAATATTAATGTTGTGCTGTTGGTTGTCGGCATCTTATTTGGCATATACTATGCATAACAAGTTATGCTATGATCAACCAAATAGAAGTACCCATGTATCTGGAGGAAGAGATTCCAGAATTGTCTGCAGCATTGCGCCAGTCAAATAAATTCCTAAACGTTTACCAGGCGATGAATGTGTTTCTTGAATACACCTGTAAAAAAATAAAAGAGCACAATATTACTATTGTAAAAAAATGTTTCCTGCTTGCAGAGATGCTATATGATAAAGGCAATAACATTGTAAAGAATGCAGTAGAAAATGTGTTCGTTTTCTCATTCTCTCATTTGCCATGCAAGGATAGAAAAGAAACAGCAGTAATAATGGGCCTGATACCCGGGTCGCTCTACACCTTGTATATGCACCAGTTAATAAAAACAAGCATTTAGTTAGAAAGACGAATTTATAATAACAGACAACCCAAATAAAATGCAATTCCCCGACCCCTTACCTAAATTTTCAGGACGCAGCTATCCATTGCCTGCACCGAAAACCAATATAATACCTTTAACAACAACCGAGGCTCAACCCGCAACAGGCTTCACTATAGAGATAGCTAATGTTGGCCATACATTCTGGGCAAAAGAAATTTGTGATGAAATGTTATCTTCTGCTATAACGCGAGGAACAGGTATATCTAAACGTACACCACGATCATTACAATTGAAAATGATACAAGGCGAGGCTGTAATAGCTTTTGCACCTGATGGAAAATGGGCAGGGTTCTCTTATATATCGGCATGGGAAGATGGCAAATTTGTGTCTAACTCAGGATTGATAGTAGCGCCTGAATACAGGAAAACCGGAATTGCCAAAAAGATCAAACATAGAATCTTCGAACTGAGCCGTCAAAAATATCCTGAAGCAAAAATATTCAGTTTGACAAGTGGGCTCGCTGTAATGAAAATGAATCATGAATTAGGGTTTGAACCAGTGACCTATTCTGAATTGACACAGGATAATGCGTTTTGGGAAGGATGTAAATCTTGCGTTAACTGCCCCATTTTGATGAGCAAGGACAGAAAAAACTGCCTTTGTACGGCAATGCTATATGACCCTCAGAATCATAAATACTAAGCTCCTCTCATTTTGATATAAAGTTTCTCATTTTGAGAAGGTATATTCCTCTTTGAAGTTTCGACAAATATTACTCACCAAGCTGAAACACATATCAATCAAGTGTTTGAGTATAATTTACATACCAACTTCCCGCTCTGGCATATAGATTGGTATAAGAAGAAGAGAAGCTGACAACTTTAACAATATTATACAATATTATGATATTAGTCATATAAACTATGGCTAATTATTTTGATCTTGTTTTATATTTAAATAAAGACAATCTTATTAATTATATAAATGAACAAATATGGTAACAACAATTTTAATTATTGGCGGGCTGGTAGGATTCGCTTTATTATTCAGATCTATTAATTGGTTCGATAAAATATAAACTTATGATAGCACTATTCATTATTTCCTTACTCGTGTTTGTGTACATGTTGTATGTACTGATCAAACCAGAAAAATTTTAAAACCATTTTATGAATACAGAGATACTTGGCATAATTGTAATGTTTGTTGCCACCCTGCTATTAGCGGTACCGCTTGGCCGTTATATAGCAAAAGTGTATGCAGGTGGCAGGGTTTGGACAGATGCGATGTTCAATCCTATTGAAAGGTTGTTCTTCAAGCTTTCCAGAATAAATCCTACAAAGGAAATGGATTGGAAGCAGCATTTAAAAGCTTTGCTTACCATCAATCTTATATGGTTCCTATGGGCCATGTTCTGTCTTGTGAACCAAGGTTGGCTGCCGTTGAACCCGGATCATATAGCCGCCCAAACACCGGACCAGGCATTTAATACTGCAGTTTCATTTTTAGTAAACTGTAACCTTCAGGATTATAGCGGCGAGACAGGTGCATCTTATTTCACTCAGGTGTTTGCGCTCATGTTCCTGCAGTTTGCATCTGCAGGTACAGGTATGGCTGCAGCAGCGGTTGTGTTTAATGCGCTCAGAGATAGAACAACTGATAAACTGGGTAATTTTTATAACTATTTCCTGAAAAGCTGCACACGCATACTACTACCTATATGTATCATCATAGCTGCTGCACATATATTTCATGGCACGCCAATGACCTTTAAAGGCATGGATAATGTTATCAGTGTGCAGGGAGATACCATGCATGTAAGTCGCGGGCCAGTAGCTGCATTTGTAGCTATAAAACATTTAGGTACCAATGGTGGTGGTTTTTATGGTGCCAACTCAGCGCACCCTTTAGAAAACCCAGACTATTTTACCAACATGTTGCAAATGATCATCCAGATACTTATACCATTTGCTATGGTATTTGCTATGGGCTATTATTTAAAAAGAAAAAAACTGGCATGGGTGTTTTGGGGTGTGATGACCGTTGGTTTCTTATGTCTTGTTATACCTACCATTAGCGCAGAGATACATGGCAACCCACTTATAGGTAAAATGGGGATAACGCAACCAGGTGGTAATATGGAAGGCAAAGAAGTACGTTTCGGTTCTTATGCTTCTGCCTTCTGGAGTATTGCAACCACAGTTATTTCAACTGGTTCAGTAAATAGTATGCATGATAGCTTTATGCCTTTATCCGGTATGAATATGCTGCTGGGTATGATGGTGAACTCATTCTATGGAGGTGTGGGAGTAGGGTTCCTGAACTTCTTTATCTATGTCATACTTGCTGTTTTCATTGGCGGATTGATGGTAGGACGTACACCTGAGTTCTTGGGTAAAAAAGTGGAAGCAAGAGAAATGAAGATCGCTATGATCGTTGCTTTATTGCATCCATTCCTGATATTGGCATTCACTGCATTGTCCAGCTATTTCACTGCACATGATACCAATATGGGTTGGTGGTTTGCAGATGCAGCCGGTAAGCACAATGCCAGCGGCTGGCTCAACAATCCTTCTCATCATGGATTTACAGAAATGCTGTACCAATACACATCATGTTCGGCAAATAACGGTAGTGGTTTTGAAGGGCTTGGTGATAATAACCCTTTCTGGAATATCACCGCTGGTATTGTGTTACTCTTCTCACGCTTTTTACCAATAATTGGCCCGATAGCAATAGCAGGCCTGTTAGCAAAGAAGAAATTCATTCCTGAAAGTGGAGGTACACTTAAAACAGATACAGGCACATTTGGATTGTTGGTATTTGCAGTAAAAGTGATCATAGCAGCACTGGCATTTTTCCCAGCACTTGCTTTAGGTCCGATAGCAGAATGGTTAAGTAAATAAAATTATAACGAATTAGAAAAAATATATAAAATGTCATCTAAAAAAAGATCCGGACTCTTACAGGCCGACCTGGTAAAAGAAGCACTCAGGCAATCTTTTATCAAGCTCAATCCGCGTATCCTGTTCCGCAACCCGGTAATGTTCACTGTTGAGATATGTATGTTCATAATGTTGGGCGTATGTATATGGATATTTATGGGTGAAACAACCCAAGGCTCCCTTGCATATAACCTGGTCATACTTTTTATTCTTTTGCTAACCTTGTTGTTTGCCAATTTTGCTGAGGCACTGGCCGAAGCAAGGGGTAAAGCACAGGCCGCATCATTAAGGAAGACCAGGGAGGAAACACCGGCTAAAAAAATAGCGATCTTAGGCGAAATGTTTGTGAATGAAGTACATATCGTACCATCATCACAATTAAAGAAAGGAGATTATTTTATTTGCGAAAAAGGAGACATCATACCAACTGATGGTGAAATAATAGAAGGTATCGCAACTATTGATGAATCTGCAATTACGGGCGAATCTGCACCCGTAATACGCGAAGCAGGTGGTGATAAATCTTCTGTAACAGGCGGTACAAAAGTATTGTCTGATAAAATAAAAGTAGTAGTAACAACTGAACCAGGAGAAAGTTTTCTGGATAAGATGATAGCCCTGGTAGAAGGTGCTTCACGTCAGAAAACACCTAATGAGATAGCACTGACCATTTTGCTGGCTGGTTTCACGCTTGTATTTGTTATCGTTTGTATGACACTGCATCCTTTTGCCGCCTATGCAAAAACACCTATCTCTATAGCGGCTTATGTATCGCTCTTTGTATGTTTGATACCTACAACTATCGGTGGCTTACTTTCTGCTATCGGCATCTCTGGTATGGATAGGGCATTGAGAGCTAATGTAATTGCCAAATCAGGTAAGGCTGTAGAAACAGCAGGCGACGTAGATACTTTACTGCTTGATAAAACAGGAACTATTACCATAGGCAATCGTAAAGCCACTCATTTTTATCCTGCACAAGGAATTGACGAAAAACATTTTATCAAATGTGTGGTACTGAGTTCTTTTTCTGATGATACCCCTGAAGGCAAATCCATCATAGAATTAGCGGGTGTGAATCCATCCAGCTATGGGATTACTGACGCAAAATTTATAAAATTCACAGCAGAAACACGGTCAAGCGGTATTGATTTTGGCACAACCAAGATCAGAAAGGGAGCTTTCGATGCCATGAAAAAAATGGTAGTATCTGCCGGAAATGAATTCCCGGAATTATCTGTAAAAGATGTGAACAGGATATCCAGTAATGGTGGTACACCACTAGTGGTGATAGAAAATAACGTAGTAATGGGCGTTGTAGAACTCCAGGACATTATAAAACCAGGTATACAGGAACGTTTTGAGCGTTTGCGTATGATGGGTATAAAAACAGTTATGGTGACTGGAGATAATCCGCTTACTGCTAAATTTATAGCTGAAAAAGCAGGTGTAGACGACTATATAGCAGAAGCCAAACCGGAAGATAAAATGACCTATATCCGTAAAGAACAGGCATCAGGTAAACTGGTAGCTATGATGGGTGATGGTACAAATGATGCCCCTGCTCTTGCGCAAGCGGACGTAGGCGTGGCAATGAACAGTGGTACTGCTGCTGCAAAAGAGGCCGGCAACATGGTAGACTTGGACAATGACCCAACCAAACTGATAGAAATAGTTGAAATAGGCAAACAGTTGTTAATGACAAGAGGTACACTTACCACATTTTCTATAGCTAATGATGTGGCAAAGTATTTTGCAATAGTTCCGGCATTGTTTATTATGTCTATACCTGCTTTGCAGGCTATAAACATCATGTCATTGCATAGCCCCCAAAGCGCTATACTTTCAGCAGTAATTTTCAATGCCATTATAATTCCTATGCTTATTCCATTAGCTTTACGTGGTGTAACCTACCGCCCTATTGGAGCAAGCGCACTTTTGAGAAGAAACCTTTTTGTATATGGTTTAGGTGGCGTGGTATTACCATTTATCGGTATCAAATTAATAGACCTTATCGTAGCACTATTCATGTAATAAATTAAGCTGGATGAAACTACCATTGGTAATTTCATACGGCAAATAAAAAAACATTCAAATGAAAAAAGAGATCATTCCATCCATAATTCTTAGCATTTGCTGTATGATATTGTTCTGTGTAGTATACACCGGCGTTGTATATGGCATTGCGCTTATTACTCCTGACAAGGGTAATGCAGCGACTGTAAAAACGGCAAGCGGCAAATACTATTATGAGAATATAGCCCAGGCTTTTACAGCTGATAAATACTTCTGGCCACGCCCTTCGGCTGTAGGTTATAATGCATCAGGCTCAGGCGGTAGCAATAAAGGACCTACCAATCCGGATTTTCTGGCAGATGTACAGAAACATATAGACAGCTTTATGGCACATAACCCCGGTGTTAACAAATCCGATATTCCATCTGATCTTGTTACTACAAGTGGTAGTGGCCTTGACCCCGATATTAGC
>Ga0207082_1135_pt2 | contig 12179 bp, 13 predicted proteins | sample Alteio_BWMinHeat_56_FD_153588 | JGI IMG/M metagenome (GOLD analysis project Ga0207082, IMG submission 153588) | Enriched cells from forest soil in Barre Woods Harvard Forest LTER site, Petersham, Massachusetts, United States -... | ecosystem: Environmental > Terrestrial > Soil > Temperate forest >...
CTACAATGATATGAGATTTTGATTTCTCAAGTTCTGCAATATCTGCAAGTGCAAGCTTATCTGAATTGTTCATTGTTCTGAGATTTAGTACTTGTTTTTTTACTTCTTACAATATCTTCCTAATAGTTGATGAAACCTATTAATTGTTCAAACTAAGTTTAATAAACACAAAGTCGTCAATCTAAAGGAGAGAGGTGTTATATAACTGCATAAATAAGTTATATCATTCACACTTCATCAAGCATAGAACGCCGGAGGTCTTTGAGTTGTTTGAAATGTGAGGGCGTAAGGCCCGTTACTTTTTTAAACTGGGTAGAAAGATGCGCCACGCTACTATAATGCATCAAATACGCTATCTCGGTAAGGTTAAGTTCGTTGTATACCAATAATTCTTTTACACGTTCTATTTTGTGTGTGATAATGAATTTTTCGATGGTGATACCTTGCACTTCAGAGAAAAGATTAGCGAGATAGGTATAATCGTGATTTAATTTTTGGCTCAGATAATTAGAAAAATTTACAGTTAAAGGCTCTTCGGAATAGTGTACCAGCTCTATAATGACGTTCTTTATCTTCTGGATCAGTACACTTTTTTTATCATCAAGCAACTCTAACCCCGACTTTAACAGATCTGATTTAAGTAACTCGTGTTGTTTTGAAGTGATGTTATCTAACATCTCCACCTCTCCTAATTCAACGGTTGCATAATGTAATCCTTGTTTTTCCAAAATGTCTTTAACTACCATCTTGCAACGGATGCAAACCATATTCTTGATGTACAGCTTCAAATGATTCTTTTTAGCTCAGTCTAAAATTATAGTTAATAAACTGAAAATGAGTAAAATGTGGGAATGATATAACAATTACAAAGGAAGACATAAAAATAATGGGTAGAATATGCTCAACTTTGCAGAAGGAATTTTCCCAACTTGCAAAAAACCTCCTATAATGTTACCGCAACAAGTATTCAATATCGAAAAAACGGGAGACAACAAGTCCAGGTTTGTAAAAGACAATATCACTATTACAACAGAAGATATAACCTTTATAGATGGCAAACACTATATAAATAAGCCAGAAAATGCATTTGCACAATTTTTATGTTTTGGCAATATTTATGTTGTAAGAAATATTTCCAAGTATCTAACGGTAGAGGGCTGGTATCATGATGAGATATTTCCAAAATTTCAAATGTTGCTTTTATTAGAAAATCCACTTTTGGCTTAGTTACCTGGCTTTTTGCTCATCTACTGATATTTGCTGTGTAGTAACTTTTCTTTGTTTCTTATCCATTTTACGCTTCTTCTTATCCATTTTATCTTGCTTTTTATTCAACTTATGCTCTGTTTCGTTCAAATGGTGCTGTTTACGGTCAGCTATTTTCTGAACATTTTCTTCGTGTCGTGTAGCGGATTGCTGAACCGCCATCGCAGGCATAGTAACAAAGCTGATCGCTATTGCAGCGAGAATTAAATAGTGTTTCATAATTATAATGTATCTGCAAACCTGTAAAGGCAATTACCATTGCCGGTTAAATACAGTTAGTTTAAGCCTTGTAATATTTGTAATAATTGTGGCTGGTATTTGTAAACAAGCAAACATAATTTTTCAATCATTCAGTTATACTATACAAATACCATGCTAGCACAAAATATAATGGAGATAAAGTGCTTTAGGCCCCAAAAGGAGGAGTCATCATGCCGCGTTCCATCATTTCAAGGAAGCCGGGATGATCATCTTTCTTCTTAGTTGTGCTTTTAGCTTTCTTTTGGGTTGCAACAGCCTTCTTAGTAGCATTTTTTTTTGCTGTATTCTTTTTAGGTGCGGCTTTTTTAGCAGTTGCTTTTTTTGTGGTTGCCATATGAAACGTTTTTATGGTTATTTATAGCATTTTTTGTGGCTGTATCTCAGGAGGGATAGAAGGTATAGGTTCATGCTGCGGGCTTACCTCTGGCTTGCCAGGTTCAGGTACCACTTCTGGGTGTTGGGGCACAAAAGGTTTTTCGGGTATCACAGGGTTGGTCTCTGGTTTTTGGGGTACCTCCGGATGATCCAAAAGGATAAAATTGACTGTATTCTCATGCATGTTCATGGTAGTTTCTTTAAGTGAGATAAATTCCATGCCGAGGGCATGAAAACAAAGCTACCAAAGTGCGACACTGCAGGATATGATGTTAGTCAACCAAGTGTATGAACATGGTCAGTAATATGACAGCGAATTGGATCAACTGACTAATTTAGCAAGCATATAGGCTGCGGCTGCGGCAATAATACCTATTGCAGCAACCTTTATAGTGCCCTTAATGAGGGGTTGACCTGTAACCTTGCTTTTAAAATAGCCAAAGATGAACAATGCCAAAATAGTAACTGTACATGACAATTTAAATCCGTCGGTATTGGTACTGGTGATCATGTAAGGGAATAGAGGTATAAACCCACCGACCAGGTAAGAGATCGCAATATTTAGTGCACTATTACGCGCTCTTTTGGCGACAGGCTTTTCCATTCTCAGTTCTACCTGCATCATAAAATCGGCCCATGCATGTTTGTCCTGGCTAATTTGCAATGCTACCTGTTTACTAAGGTGTACATCAACACCTAAAACGGTAAGTGCATCTTCTACTTCCTTTAATTCCAGTTCCGGTACGGTTTCTATTTCGTAATATTCTCTTTGCAAAGCAGCATTGTAATGATCTACCTCCGTCTCTCCAGCCAGGTAACCACCCAAACCCATAGATATGCAACCAGCAGCAATCTCTGCCAAACCCGATACAATGATGAGATGATTTACATTTAATACGCCACTTAAACCCGCGGTAAGTGCAAATGGAACTGTTAATCCATCGGACATACCAATGATAATATCTTTTACAAAAGCCGGATTATGCCGATGTGCGCCCATTTATTAATTAATTTAGAACTATAAAATCTATCTGCCAAAGTATAGTATTTGAAATGAGTAAAAAATAACGCAGGTCATTGTGCATAAAATCATAACAATGTCAAAATACTACTATGTGTTAGCAGCGGTGAAAGTTTCAGCCAATAATTCGTAATATTAACTTTTAGTAATAATCGATAAATGAAAAAACTCACCATATTATGTATATGCCTGATAGGCATGTTAGGATCAAAGGCTCAAACCAATAAGCAGTATAGTGATAAAGACTATGCAAAAAAGCCCTTATGGATAACCATGATGGCTGATACCAGCGTGAACTATTTTGAAATAGAAAAGGCATACAACACTTATTGGCAACACCATGTAATGCCTGAAACGGAACATGATGTAATTGGTGAAAAAGCGGAAAGAGAGAAACACCCATCAAAGCGTATGCTACGCAAAATGGACGCTGATAATGATATGCGTATGGCTGTAAAAAAATATGAATGGTGGTGTGCACAAATGAAACCTTATGTGCAAGATGATGGCAGGATACTAACCCCAACTGAAAGGTTGAAGATATGGGAGCAACAACAAAATGAAAAAGATAAGGCTCAAACACAAAACAATAAATAATGAAGCGAATAATATTTCTCTCAATAGTTACAATAGTTTCTGTTATAAAATTACAAGCGCAAGCAGTTGGATACTGGACGAATAACGGGCCGGTGCAGTTCCCTATAAATGTAAGCGGGCAGGTAGATGGCATGGGACGTGTATGCCAGATCAAGTTCCACCCAACCGACTCTCAGAAAATGTATGCAGTGAGTGCATCGGGCGGATTGTACATCAGCTATAACAATGGCTATACCTGGACCGTAACATCCGGAACTGAGAAAATGCCTACAACACCTTGCTCATCGGTATGTGTTGATTATACTAATGATAATATTATCTACCTATCTACCGGCGATCCAAATTATTACAACAATTACTACGGCATATATAAAAGTGTGAATGGTGGTGTTAGTTTTAGTGCTGCAAATACGAATATTGGTAATGCTATGGCTGTGGAGATATTGATGGATCCTACCAATACCAGCAATCTTGTTGCGGCTACCACTAATGGTATTTGGAAAACGACCAATGCTGCTGCCAACTGGGCATCGAAACAAACGGGAGCTTTTAAAGACATGAAGGCGAAACCGGGAAGCAAAACAACATTATATGCGGTAACTGCTACACAATTCTATTACAGTACAGACTTTGGAAATACCTGGACAAATACCAGCATTACAGTACCAACAGGCAATGATGGTTTGCGAATAGCTGTGAGTAAGGCTGATACAAATGTGGTATACCTGATAACAACAAAAGGATATGGGCAGATATTAAAATCGACAAACAGTGGTGTTAGTTTCAGCAATATATATAGTAGTACTACACAATGCATAGTTTGTTATGATTCTGTTGTGACGTCAGGCTCACAGGGAGATTATAATATAGATATGAATGTGAATCCAACAAATGCCAATGAGCTACTGGTTGCATCACATTGTATTTGGCGCTCTGTAGATGGAGGATTAAGCTGGTCTAAAAGAACAGCATGGTACTACCAGATGCACACAGATATGCATTTTGTTGAGTTCAATCCGTACAATCCAAGACAAATATTTGATGCCAATGATGGAGGTGTATGGATGAGCACAGATTCTATAAAGACAACCTGGGTACCAAGAAGTACCGGGCTTTCATCAACAGAGATATACCATGCAGCACAACACCCAACCGTAAGAGATATGATAAGTATAGGCACACAGGATAATGGTGAGCTATATTATGATGGACAATGGAAATGTAACAGGGGTGGTGATTGGGGTGCCAGATGCGCTTTTGACTATAGAGCAAATGATATTATTTGGTATTTGCAGTCAGGAAATTACAGATCATTATCTCCGTTAGGTGGTGATGTAAGTTACCACTCACCTTTCCCGGGAGTTACCAATAATTCTGCTATCACATTCTTACCAAACATGACAGATGTGGCATTTTTAGGTAAAGACACTGTTTGGCGTAGTACAAATATAAGTGCCGGCACACCCACATGGACCAGTATTTATGGTTCGACAGAGACAATACAGTCAATGACAACATGCCCAAAGGATAGTAACATTCTTTATGTAGTAACCAAAAGCAGCCATATATTAAGGAGTGATAATGCATTGGCAGCCAGCCCAACATTTACTGTACTGAGCACACCAGCTTCTACTACGAACGTAGGTCATGTAGCATGTAGTAATACAGATACCAATATGGTGTACGTAAGTTGTGGCTCTAAATTGTATATATCAAGAGACAAGGGTGTAACATGGACAAACATCAGCGGAACACTACCTGCCACAAACATTCTTGGTGTCATTCATGACAACTACTCTACTGTGGAAAGGATATTTGTAAGCTCTGGCACAAATGTGTATTACAAAGATAGCACGACCTCTACATGGACAGCATGTGCCGGGCTACCATCAGTAGCCAGTTTCAGTGATTTTATGGTGTATAACGACGGAACTGCGGCAAGTGTATTGCGTGTTTCGACCTATGGACGTGGCGTATGGGAAACGGGTATTAATAATGATAAGAAACCAATAGTCGATTTTAGTGCAGATAAAGTATTTGTTTGTGTAGGTGATACTGTAACCTTTACAACAAAAGGGTATGGCAATATCACTACCTACAACTGGAGCCTTCCTGGCGGGACCCCAAGTTCATCAGGAGTTGCCAACCCTAAAATAGTATATAGTACTCCAGGTGTTTATACTGTTACACTCATAGCTTCGAATGCAAGTGGTGCTGACACTGTGATAAAAACAACTTATATAACTGTTTCAAAAGGATTAGCTAGCCCATTAAGTGAAGGATTTGAATCGAAAGTACCCCCATCAAACTGGCAAATGATATCACAAAGCGGGCTGAACTGGCAACAAGCTTCGTCTGGCGGATTTGGCACCAGTGGGCATAGTGCTATGTTTGATAATTTCAATAATGATGTAGGTGGTGTACATGATAAATTGATAACACCTGTTACAAATCTTGACACCGTGAATATAGCCTATGCTACATTTGATGTAGCCTATTCTTATTACACCGGATTGTATGATAGCCTTGTTGTAAAAGCATCGACAGATTGTGGCAAAACATGGCAAACCGCGTATGTAAAGGACGGTACTGTATTAGCAACAGCACCGTCGACCAGCGTACTATTTGTACCTACCAGCAGCCAATGGAGAAATGATACCGTAAATCTGCATGCATTTGTTGGCAATAGTGTATTGTTGTCATTTGAAAACGTTGGGCATTTTGGTAATGCACTTTATATAGACAATGTGAATATGCACTATAAGAACACCTTGTCTGTAAATACACTTATTAATAATGCCGATATTCAGCTATATCCGAACCCAAGTAACGGGCTCGTAAGTATCAAAGGGAATAGTGTGAATGGTAATTCAGTGGCAATATCCTGCTATAATATAGTAGGCAGTATAGTTGCTGAGCAAACAGTTCAGCTATATAATAATGGCTTCAATACCTCTTTGAATCTATCACAATTGCCAAGAGGCATGTACAATGTACGGATACAAACAAATGATGGTAATAGTGTGGTAAAAAAATTGGTGATACAATAATAATTACATTTTAGTACCAGACCTTTGGCCAATATATTTATGTAATTCGTTACGGGCATTGTCATTGCTCAGGCCGTTCTCTAAAGCGGAATAGCTTTGTGTGTCAACAACATGATCATAAGCCCATTTAGCAAAATCTACTTTGGTATCATCGAAATTGAACCAGGTAAATATTTGGGCTACTTGTTTGGTTGAGAGCTGTTTTTTCTTCAGCAATGACTGTAAAGTTTTTTCTTTATCAGTATCTGTAAGCTGGTCATTTACCTGTTTCTGTATATTATTTAATTCGTCCTGAGATATTGTATGTGGTTGATCCTGAAGTTCAGGGCCTTTGGGCTTGTTGTTATAGATATCATCATTACCAACGCTATTGCTATTGTCCTGAGCAGGAGGTGTACCTACAATTATTTTTGCATCCCCGGTATTTACATTTACAATAACATTCAAAAATTCATTGTCATGGATCTTTATCCTACCATCATAAATCAGATCGCGACGCATTGGTCTTGGTGAGCCAGGGTAATAAGCAAAAACCTGAATATTATGTTTTCCTCGCGGCAGGTTACCAACAGTTAAAGAAGTACCATGTTTTTTATATACCCTACCATCTACAACCAAACGAAAAGGAGTATGATCGTTAAGTGTTACTCTGATAGCACCACCTTCTTCAGTTTGAGCAAAAGAAGTGGTTGTAGTTATACAAAAGAATACTGCTGATAAAATACTGATACGTAGGTTCATAAATCAAAAAATATGCTAGAAATATTGACTCAATATAAATGCCTGAGTTTAATATATAATGTAATTTAACAAGGTTTTAGCAAAGCACAGATGATACCCGTAGACACAGCCGCATTCAGCGACTCTGCACCACCCTGACGAGGGATAGTGAGCTTTTTTGTAGCCATATTCAATAATTCAGGAGAAAGACCTTTTGACTCATTACCTATTAGTAAGGCAGCTGAACCTGTATTTTTAAATTGATATATATTATCTCCATTTAATGCCGCGGCAAGTATGGGAGCCTTGAAGTCTGACAAGAAATCAAGCAGTTGTGCATGGTGTAAATGCACCCTAAGATGACCGCCCATAGCAGCTTGAATAACCTTGGGGTTGTAAAAATCGGCAGATGCAGGTGATGCTACAACATGGTTGATACCGAACCAATCGGCAATACGGATAATGGTACCTACATTTCCCGGATCCTGAATATCATCCAGAACAAGACACCATTCATCAGTGGGTAAAGGGGTGTCTTGTTTAGGCATATGTACTACTAAAAGTACCTTATTGGCCGTATTCAAGGTAGAAACAGATTGTAAAATTTCCTCACTTACTATATGAACTGAGGCGTCAGTGTGTTTGGAAATGAGTGCTAAATTTTGAGCTGTCCATTCTTCAACAGCCACTATCATTTGTATATTTGAGGCAGAGACAAGCCATTCCCTGACAATTTTATCACCTTCCGCAATAAAGGCATTGTTTTCCTTGCGGAATTTTTGCAGGGATAGTGAACGAATATATTTACTTTGCGCTTTTGATAACATTGGTACAAAGCTATATTAATTGTCCTGACAAGGTACATGAAGCACGGAATAATTGGTCATAATAAATCAGTTTTTACAGTCTTAGCTGTGTTGAGCCTGCTACTAATAAGTTGCAGTCCAACTAAGCATCTGGGAAAAAACCAATACCTGCTTCGAAAAAACCATGTAAAAATAAAATCCAACGGAGAAATAGCGAACAGGCCAGAATTGAAAGATAATATGGAAAGGTCTATAGTACAGCGACCGAATTCATACACACTGGGTATACCTACCAAAATACTATTGTACAACCTGAAGTATAAAAAAAATGAGAAATTAACGACTGAAGAATTAACTAAATCAAAGACAATTGAAAGGCCTGTTATTTATGACAGTTCCACAATTCCACAATCATCTCTTAATATCAGGAGTTATATATATAACCAAGGGTATTTCTCTGCAAAAGTAAAAGACACGGTAAGGTTTGAAAACAAAAAAGCCTATGTTACTTATGAAGTAGACGCTGGCGGTAATTTTTTGGTAAACAAAGAAATCATCAAAACAACAGACAGCACTGTTCAACAAATTATAAATGCTGACGCTACGAATGCTACCATAAAAATGGGCATGGAATATGCGAATACCTTGTTGCCAATAGAACGCGGCCGCATCACCTCCCTATTGAGAGATCATGGTTATTATAATTTTAACCAGGACAATATCATATTCCAACTGGATACGGCCGATAAAATGGCCATGATAGATGTAGAAGACCAGTTTGAAAATGTTATTAAGTTCGTACAAAGGCAAAAAATAAGAAGGAAACCTGAGCTTGATGTTATTGCACAAATCACTGCTGACGATGTAGATAGTACATTTAAAAGATATCATATTGGGAAAGTGATCGTATACCCTGATAATCCAAATGCAAAAGAATATCGCGACACAGGCGTTTTTATTACTAAAAAATATGGCGATTACACCTTCAAATACAAAGAGTATTATGTAAATGCAAGCGTGCTTCTAAATCATATATTTATTAGTCCCGGCAAATACTTTATGCAATCTGATTATGATAGAACTATCAGCAAACTAAATGAGCTGGGCATATTTCAATATATACGTATCAGTTTTGATGTTGATAGCACAAATGATAGTTTGCTTAATTGCACGATCATACTTAATAAGACACTCAAACACGATTTCAATTGCAACTTTGATGCTACGAATGGTAGTACATATGCAGTGGGCTCTGCATTAACCGTATCATACATTGATAAGAACCTATTCAAAGGAGCCAATTTTTTCAGAATGAGTGCCAGTGGAGGTATTGAATTGCCATTTGTTCCGAATGTAGGGAAAACATTTTTTGACCATTTTGTAGTATTGACCAAGTACTATAACCTAAATGCTAGTATCGATTTTCCAAAATTCTTATCACCAATTGGTGCAGGTAATTTTGCCAACAGCAATATGCCTCATACAATCTTCACTATTGGTAATAACCTTATGGACAGGGTAAGTTATTTTTCATTATCTAATACCAACTTCAGTTTTACCTACAACTGGCATGAGACTACAACCAAAACATGGGATGTATCACCAGCATTTGTAAACATAATACGACTACCCTACCAATCAGATTCTTTTAAGACCAGGATAGACACTGTTCCATTTTTAAAAGACAGTTACAGACAAACTTTCATTGAGGGAGAAAACATTGCCTTTACCTATTCTGACCAAGATAAGAAATTAGGGAAAAACTATTCTTACCTGCACCTTGGTTTTGAAGAGGCAGGGGCATTACTTGGGGGCCTGGATAAAATTGGCACGGCCTTAAATAGTTTATACCAAATACAATATGCCCAATACCTAAAACTAGATGTAGAAGGGAAGCATTTTTTTACGTTCAAGAAATCGACGGTAGCTATGCGTTTTGCAGGTGGTATTGGTTTGCCATATGGTCAATCAAGTGCATTACCATATATAAAACAATACTTTGTCGGAGGGCCGTATAGCCTAAGAGGTTGGAGGGTTCGTTCTTTAGGACCTGGAAGATATTTTGATAGTGCTGCTCAAAACAATGTGAATTATATAGACCAGACAGGCGATATAAAGCTTGAATTTAACACAGAATACCGTTTTAAAATGGCACAGTTCTTTTCGGGATTAATAAAAATGAACGGTGCAGTATTTTTAGATGCCGGTAATATATGGTCGTCTAAAAAAGAAAGTAATTATACAGGTGCAGAGTTTGCATTTAATAAGCTGGGGCAAGATATAGCCGCTGATATAGGAGCAGGAGCCCGCTTTGATATACTCTCGTTCATTACATTACGTTTTGATGTGGCCTTTCCAATAAAAAAACCATATGTATTAACAAACTATGGATGGGTAATAAAAGATGTTGATTTTAATAACCCGACTTGGCGAGCAAATAATATAGTGTTTAATTTCGCTATCGGTTATCCTTTCTAAAATTAAAATACAACCTTAAGAATAAGATATTCCTTTGTCTTTAGGGTTAGAAAAAGGTTTTATCTACCTTTGATAATATGCGCAATATCAAGATCATAGAAGTAAGATCAGAAATAGGCGCCGGTACCCGTGGTGCCAGCCTTGGCATCGATGCCATTAAAATAGCGGCACTAGATTTCATGAGCAGCTTTTTTGTGAACTTCCCATCAGAAGCTGTTAAAGAAGAGAATAGATTGTTGTATGAACCGGTAGCCTCACCTTATGCAAAACGCATACAAGGTGTATACAATATGTATGAGCGAGTATCTAAATCGGTATATGACACATTAAAATCCGGTCTTTTCCCATTAGTACTAGCAGGTGACCATAGTACATCTGGTGGAACCATAGCAGGTATAAAAATGGCTAAGCCCAAAAATAGATTGGGTATCATATGGATAGATGCACATTCTGATATGCATACACCCTACACTACGCCATCTGGCAATATGCATGGCATGCCTCTTGCTGCATCTTTGGGGTTTGACAATACAGAGAACCAGGTACATAATCCTGACCCACATACCATTGAAATGTGGAATAAGCTTAAAAATATTGGTAAGATAGAGCCCAAAATACAACCGGAGGATATTGTTTTCATCGCCCTGAGAGATTATGAAAAAGAAGAAGAGTACCTGATAAAGAGACACAATATAAAAGTAATCCCTGTACAGGAAGTACGTCGTAAAGGGATTGAGAATGTAGTAAGACAAACCTTATTGCACCTTAATAACTGTGATGACATCTACGTTTCTTTTGATGTGGACAGCCTTGACAGCTCTATATCACGTGGCACTGGCACACCCGTAAGTAATGGCCTAAAGGAACGTGAAGCTGAGGATCTGATGGCTTCTTTTATGCAAAACCATAAAATATGCTGCTTTGAGATAGCAGAGGTAAACCCAACATTGGATAAAGAAAACCTAATGGCGGAAATAGCTTTTAATATCCTACAAAGAAGTGTAAATCTGCTATTAATCAATTAATAAAATTATGAAGGCATGATATTTATTGATAGATACTAACATATTATTAATAAATAAAACAAACTTCATGAAAAAGTACATTTTAATAGCCATGCTCAGTTTTGGTGTTATTAGTCCTACCTTAATTTTTGCCCAGGAACAATCAACACCTAAGGCTGAGAAAAAAGAGGAAAAAAAAGACAAAAAAGAATTTAAGGCTGTAAAAAAGGTTTACCATCATAGCCCAAGAAAAGCCTTTAAGAAAAAGGAAAAAGCTGAAAAGAAAGACGAAAAAATGGAAATGAAGGCTATTGAAAAAAAATAACCTAAAAAAGTATAAAAAAGTAAAGCCACGCATTGCGTGGCTTTACTTTTTTATATAAAGGTGAGGGGCAATTAAAGTTGAGTTGCAGTATATACTACACTTGTAGCATATGTACCTGCAGGGTATGCAAAACCTGGGGTTGCATTGTATTGTACACTGAAGGTTTGGTTACCACCATATGTAGCATTGGTGATCAGGTTCTGTGCAGTGCTTGTTAAAGTTGAGTAAGATGAAGAGCTGAATGGTGATGCTATAGTACCACCTGTTCCGTTTGCT
>Ga0207082_1152_pt1 | contig 12044 bp, 12 predicted proteins | sample Alteio_BWMinHeat_56_FD_153588 | JGI IMG/M metagenome (GOLD analysis project Ga0207082, IMG submission 153588) | Enriched cells from forest soil in Barre Woods Harvard Forest LTER site, Petersham, Massachusetts, United States -... | ecosystem: Environmental > Terrestrial > Soil > Temperate forest >...
TGCTTACATCTGCCTGGCACAAAAACAGTTTTGTTTCATCATACCCTGCGAACGTTGCTTTTAACTTATCAAGGTTACGGGCACATACCGCCAGTTTTGCACCATGACTTAATGCTTCATCAGTCAATGCCTTGCCGATACCTGATGAAGCACCCGTAATTACTACAACCTTATCTTTTAATGAGAACATACGATGGCAAAGTAAAATATTTTATAGGAGAAAATCGAATTCATCTATATACATAGTACAGATAAAAAGATTTGCACAAAGTGTTAATAGTTTTTAAGTTGAATATCAAAACTCATCGATATTTTTATATCAAGAAAATAAAAACATAAAATAAATATGAAGAAAGCAATGATCATAATGGGTTCCCAAACAGATGAAGCTGTGATGAGCGAATGTAGCAATTGGCTCAACTGGTTTGGCATCCAAAATGATATGATAGTTGCCTCTGCTCACCGCAATCCGGATAAAGTGCGTGAGCATATGGTTACAGCAAAAGATAATGGATACGGCGCTGTAGTAGCAGCTGCCGGTATGGCTGCAGCACTCCCAGGTGTTTGTGCTGCATATACCTCACTACCTGTTTTGGGTGTTCCTCTGGAAGGTGGTTTGCCCGGCGGTGTAGATGCTTTGTACAGCATAGTTCAAATGCCCGCAGGCTTGCCTGTTGGTACATTGGCTGTTGGTAAAGCAGGTGCCCGTAATGCAGCTGTTCTTGTAGCAAGAATATTTGCCTTGTCAGATGATGCTGTTGCACGAAAACTCGAAGAGTTCAAAGAGAAAGGTTACCGGATGTAAATAAAGATTTAACAACCCGGTAATACTGGATGCAGGATATTTATCGTAAATTAGGTTAACCCATAAATAGTAGAACCTTGACAGAAGCTATCATTAACCTCGAGACGGTCAACCCCATAGAGTTTTTTGGGATCAATAACAACAAATTCGAAGTTCTCAAACGAAAATTTCCCCTGCTGAAAATACTATCACGTGGCTCCCAGATCAAATTATCAGGCCAACCAGATGAAGTAGCTAATGCACAGGTTAAGATCGGACAGGTTATCAAATACCTGGAACGTAATGGTCATCTTTCTGAAAACTATTTCTCTAAAATTCTCGGCGATGAGGAACAGGGAGAAATAACGGCAGATGAAACCACGGGTACAGATATCCTTGTTTTCGGACCTAACGGAAAGGTGATAAAAGCCCGTACCCAGAACCAAAAATTAATGGCAACAGTATCAGAAAAAAATGATGTCATTTTTGCCATTGGTCCGGCAGGTACCGGTAAAACCTATACCGCTGTGGCATTGGCTGTACGTGCTTTAAAGAATAAAGCTGTACGTAAGATCATTCTTACCCGTCCGGCTGTTGAAGCTGGTGAAAGCCTTGGTTTTCTTCCGGGGGATCTAAAAGAAAAGATCGATCCATATTTGCGTCCACTTTATGATGCACTTGACGATATGATACCAACTGACAAACTCAATTATTACATGACTAATCGTATTATTGAGATCGCACCATTAGCATATATGCGAGGTCGTACATTGGATCATTCCTTCATCATTTTGGATGAGGCACAAAATGCTACTGATCTGCAAATAAAAATGTTCCTTACACGTATCGGTTCTTCTGCAAAAGCAATTATTACAGGTGATCTTACGCAGATTGATCTGCCTAAGAACCAAAAATCAGGTTTGGCAAAAGCTACCCGTATCCTTCGCAATATCGAGGGTATTGCACATGTAGAGCTGAATGAGGATGACGTAGTTCGTCACAGACTGGTAAAACAGATCATCAGGGCCTACGACAAAGAAATGGAACACGAAGAAAAAAGAAACGACGACAGAATACCTAGAGTAACAACAACAAAAGAGGCTTAAGCCTCTTTTGTTGTTTAATAATTTTTTATCCGTTTGCGGTCGGCGTTTTTAATAAAATGCTCGAATAATTTAGCATTGTTAAAAATAGGACATAAAACAACTGGAAGTTTTTTTGACACATCCGGCTTGGTGAATGTAAAACCCACCATATCATTCTGACTCTTTATAAATACATTCTCAGTTAGATCCTTATCTTCTGAACTATTGATCATTTCTTTAAGGATGCCTTCCCAAACATAGCCTGAAAAAACATAATCATATTTTTTAAATAAAGCACTGTATTTTTTAACTACTAAGGGATCTTGAAGGTCTATTATATAACCATAAAGGTTGTAAACATCATCTTCAGCCAATGGGAAGCATATATCATCAACAGTATCAATAACTTTGGCTGTACTAATTGTAATTTTTTTTAGGCTTTTTTTAATAGAGGAACTATCACGCTTTACAGCCTGACCAATTGTCTGCATAGGCAGAATAGCAAAAAAAATCATACAAAAAGAAATAACCACCCTCATAATATTGTATCTCTCATCAAACCATACACAAGTAAAAAAATAATATCACTCTAAAAATACGCATTTAAAAAGAAAACACAGAATTTGAGCAGATAGCCCAACATTATGGGGTAACCTTTTTATATTTTTATACATTCAACCTATAATAAGGTATTCTTATTATCACTAATTGAATCAAGACCAAGGAATATGCTTGTATCTGAAAAGAAGGAATTATTGATGCTTATCAAAAAGTTCAAACTGATAGGTAAATACAAAACATTTTATACAATAGAGCCTGGTGTCATGTTTACATCTCATGACCAAATGATAATAGTTGAGAATCTTTTGAATGACTGTTGCAGAGATATTATCAATATCCTTGAAGAACAAAAACGTCCACGCAAAACCGATATCAAGATTGCATGTATCAAATGTATGGACGACATAACTAATGTCAATATCAATACAGAAAATCGTGAGTTTGCCTATGAACTATGTTGGTATCTGGCTGAAAAATCAGGTATCGATTTAATCAGATCATCTGCAAAAAAGAAATGGGGCTATTTTTCACCTAAAATAACAAACTGGTAAAGTCGATAGATATAATTATATTTATGCAATCAATGTTATTTAATCGCATCACATCATGATAAAGACATCAATAGGAGAGCTAAAATTATTTCCGATAAAAGAGAACGGAAAGTTTGTTTTTTACAATGATTTCATCACCATCAACGGTAAAGTATCTAAAGGCGACCAGGTAAAGATATTTGTAGAGGCATATGAAATTCAAGATGGGAAACACCTCATCAAATCTAAACAAGCAGCCAGTGCATTGTTGGTAGTAAGAGGTAAAGAACATCATCACACAGATGATAAAGGCCACAAAACAATTGAAGAGTATTATGACGATGTATCAGAAGCTTATAAAAATCATTTTTATTTTGGGGCAAAAGCATAAAAGAAGAAAGGACGCTATTTGCGTCCTTTCTTCTTTTATAATAAAGTGAAAGAATTAGTTTTTGTTAGCAGTATTCCACCAGCCATATTTCTTCCAAGTATAAGAGAAAGGCATTATTACCAATGAAACTGTCATGGTGTTTTTCCCTGTCAATGTAAAAGTACCCGGAGTTGTAGCATCTACCTTATTCATAGCATTTATGTATTGAATATTACCTAAGCTGTACATAGCCCTGAGTTTAATGCAGATACCTGCTAAAATACCGACTTCAGCCTTAAAGTAAGGGTTCACATTAAATACATTATTGGTCTCTGTTTTATTGGCAAAGTCTGTAATTGAGGTCATAGAATATGAAGGATATACCCCTGCGCCTAAAGTGTAGCATATGGCATAATTCCTACTTTGTCTTGCTTCGCAACCCCATTTAATATCTAAGCCTATAGGTAGTGCTGTATTAAGAGTCGTACCTGTAATACCGTTCCCATATGCACCATAAGTAGTATCTGCTATTTTGCTCCATGATATCATATTGGCAACAGCGGCTACACTAATAGCAAGTGCACCTCTTTTCCCTACATGTGCAACAGGAAAATAAGTACCTACAAAACCACCAACTGACATTCCGGGATTGATTGTTTTTGTTTTAAAAACCAAAGAGGAGTCAGTTTTGATACCGGTTTCTGAATAAAGTCTTTCAGAACCATTATAAGTAGTTGAAGAAAAAGAGGCAGAACCACCAATTTCCAAATGTTGGAGAACACCCCACAACTGAGAATAGCCTGCAAATGGACTTCCCATCATGATCATCAATAATAAAACCCTTAGCGTACGTTTACTGTTCATAATATCAGGAATGAATTTGCATGAAATATAAAAAACTTTCCTTAAAATTTATAACATTATTAATATTTTCATCTAATAAATTCTGACTTTTCATTGTATAATTGCTGAATTACGTGCAAATAAGAGCAAGGCATATCATCTTTTTTATCCTTTTTGCTATTAGCAGTATTAAAGCTATAGCCCAAAGTATTGATTCCTCTGTAATACTAAAAAACAAATCAGGGAAGACAAATCTTAGCAAATACCTGGATACTAAAAAATGGCAAGCTCTGTTTCCTAACCGATATAATCTATCAAATAGCAAACAAGATTTTTACTCATTCAAATCATTCATAACCGCTGCAAAAAAATTTCCTGAATTTTTAAATACAGGTGATGCAAGTACTCAAAAAAGAGAACTTGCTGCTTTTCTTGCCAATATAGCACAAGAGACAAGTGGCGGTTGGACTGAAGCACCAGGAGGTTATTATGTATGGGGGCTTTATTACCTGGAAGAACAGGGCTGCGAGAATGGTTGTTCAAATTACTCTGATACCAATAACAAAATATACCCCGCAGTAAAAGGTAGATCATACCATGGAAGAGGGCCTAAACAATTGACATGGAATTACAATTATGGTCAATTTAGTCTAGCGTATTTTGGCAATAAGGACACTTTGCTCAATGATCCTGGGGTGCTTTCTAAAGACCCTGTGTTAGCCTTTGCATCTGCAATTTGGTTCTGGATGACCATTCAACCACCAAAACCATCCTGCCACGACATCATGACCGGGAAATGGGTACCAACTGCTAACGACACACTAAATGGAAGAATGCCAGGATTTGGCGCAACTGTAAATGTTATAAACGGTGGTATAGAATGCGGAAAGCAGGCAAATGAAAAAACTCAGTATAGGTATGAATACTATAAATATTTTTGCAATTATCTTCATGTTGCACCCGGTGACAATATAGAGTGTGCCACACAAAAACCGTTTAATATTCGTTAGATCATGAGCCGCAAAACAAATAAGAATGGCAAATCATTTTTAAAAAGGAAGGTCAAAAACAGGTTTTTGCGTATCTGTATCCGTACCATTCTTTTTTTATTTGTTTCCTCATCCCTTTATGCTGTAGCCTGTAGGTGGGTATTTCCTCCAATAACAATTACTCAAGCAGTAGACCTTTGCAGTGGATATGGATTAAAACGTGATTACGTAAGTTGGGATAATATCTCGCCAAATGTAAAACTCGCAGCCATGGCTAGTGAGGACCAGCTATTTGCAGACCATGAAGGTATTGACTGGAAAGCAATAGACCGTAGCATGGACGATAAAAAGCATAAAAAAAGAGCAAAAGGAGCAGCAGCCAGTACCATCACGCAACAAACAGCAAAAAACGTTTTTTTATGGCAAGGCAGTGGATGGGGAAGATATATAAGGAAAGTACCCGAATTCTATTTCACATATATTATTGAATGGACCTGGGGTAAAAAAAGAATACTGGAGGTGTACCTGAATGTAATTGAAATGGGACCGGGAGTATACGGAATTGAGGCTGCTTCAAGAAAATACTTTAATAAATCAGCAAAGAACCTTAGTCGTGCAGAAGCAGCAATGATAATAGCATGCTTGCCAAACCCCAAAAGATTTTCAGTAAAACCTATGTCCCGTTATATTTCAAGGCGCTACCCTGCTATAATGACACAAATGAACAATATAGAAGGCATGCCGGATATTCATGAATTAGTATATGGCAATTAAAAACAACAAGCCAAATACAATTCTAAAAATACCTTACAGATTTGTATCTTAGCTATAACAAAATGAGTACTATGAAAAAGCGATCTTACCTATTAATACCTTTATTTCTATTCGCTTTTTCTGCTTTCGCACAAAAGACTTTAATTGTACAGAACCGAACGGGAGGTTATGAAGAATATGCCCGAGTTGCATACAATATCATATCTGTTTTCATGAAAGGGCAGAATATGGACGATAACCATATAGTCAAATTCTCTCCTAAATGCACACTTAGTAAAGATGATATCAAACAATTAGGCGGTAAATTCAGGAAATATTACAAAGGTGTGAGCTTCAAACAAATGACCTTAAATATAGATCAGAACACTTCTGATACAACATGGTTTGAACAAACCTATCTAAAAATAACAAAAGACTCTATCAGTTATCTTATGCAAATACGTGTAACCTTCCTTATCTCTAATGTTGAGATAGAAAGATACTTACCCGGTGTACTAAATATTGAAGTAAGAGGCCCCGGAGAATGTATAAAATACGATGGTAAGAAAATACGAAGTCTGGCTCAAAACATGTCACGCAATAAATAGCTTTTCAGCTATTAAATATTTCAATTCCCTTGTTGGCACGATAATTTATCAACACTTATATGTGATGATTGAACTGTGATATCTGATCAGATTCAATAATTTATTAACAACACTTAAATTATATTTTATGTTAAAAGACTTTGTAATAATATGTTTTGGTGCCACTTTGTTGCTAACATCCTGTAAATGCGGAACTACTAATAATGGAAGTAATGATAGAACTGCAACTTCAGAAACAACAAATGCAAAAGACACCTTAAACAAAATGAATAATAATACCTTGTCAACTTCCGACGGTATAGGTAATGCAAAAGAAACTACAGCAAATTCAACAAATAATAAAGTAAACTACAATAACAACACAACCGACAAAAGTTTCTATAAAAATGGCCAAAAATATTCCAAAACAGGCTCCAATACACAAGGGTTCTTCCCTGAAGGTTCGGACAGATTGTTAGTAGCAAGAGACTTGGAATATCTTTCGGATTGGGGAATAGCAATCATCACAAATGAGATATATGCACGTCACGGGATGATATTCAATGATGAAATGCTAGATAAATATTTTAAAGAACAAAAATGGTATCATCCATATTCTCACAGCGTGGGGAAAAAACTCACTAAAATCGAAAAAGAAAACCTGCAGTTTATAAAAAACCACAAAACTAAACCTGGCAGTCCTGATTAAAATAAATATCAAATCAGAAGCCTGAGCCTGTTATTGACAAGCTTTTTAATATTTGAAATACACTTCAGTAGCCCCCCCATGCCACATATTTGCATAATGCGAAACCTCAGGTATACTTTTCAGCACTTCATATACTGCATCACGTAGTCTTCCCTCCCCTATGCCATGCACAATGATCATCTTATTTTGATTGTTCATAATGGCCAAGTCCAGATAATGCCTCAAAGTATTTAATTGTATCTGTACAATATCAGCGTTAGACAATCCATTCGTACTATCTACCAATTCTTCAATATGCAGATCCAATTCATACTTTGGAGCTTCTCTTGGAATGGTTTTCAGGTTAGCAAACGATTGAATTTTAACCGGTTGGTATTTATCTGCCTTAGCTTGTTTGGGTTTTGGCTTAAAATCTTCAAATAATAAATAACTAAAGGATGGCTCGTTCTTTTTTAGCAGGTCGGCAATCTGCTCAAATAGCTTTTGCGGGCGAATGCGTAGCACACCTTCCTCCTCACCTAATTCAATATTATTCAAAGGCTTTACCAACCAATTAAACCTTGGCTGGTCGTTCATATCTCCAAAATCAATGGTATGCAGGTAAACATGTGCAAACTCATGCAGCTTACCTTCATGACTAAACAAACTACCATCTCCAATACGTACATTATAGCTGTAATGAATAGCGTATGGGGTCTCATTTAAAAGATATATTTTTAATTGGTCAACCACATCCTCCATCTCTTTTTCTTTAAATATAGGAAGATATGATAAGTACACCCCTTTTGATAATCTTGGCTTTCTAAACTGCTCTTTTTCAACAGGTAATTGCTCAGGAATAGATTTTTTTACAACCTTCTTCTTTTCTGTGAACCATTTCAGATATGGATGGTCAAGATCATCTATATGCATGGGAAATGTAGTACCATCAACATCTACCTCTATCATTTTCTCATTGATATACGCAGATACATGCCCTTCTTCTCCCGTATGCTTTAAAACTACCTTATCTCCTATCGAAAATTTCATACCACATCAATTATTTTATCTTTCAGAAATGCCATCATAGACCGTATAGCATTACCTCTATGACTTATTTTATTTTTAATTTCTAAACTTAATTCACCAAATGTTTCATTATACCCTTCAGGCACAAATATAGGATCATAACCAAACCCGGCATCGCCTCGTGGCATATCTATGATAATTCCATTACAAATGCCTTCAAAAAAATATGTTTCGTCTTCCCATATCAGACATATCACTGCTTTATAATATGCTGTGCGATCTGTAGCACCAACAAGATCATGTAATAATTTATGCAGATTTTTATCATCATCTCTGCTACCTGAAAAATGAGCACTATCAACACCTGGGAGGCCATTCAACTCATTGACACAGATACCGCTATCATCAGCAAATACATTTTTATTGCAAAATTTATAAATGGCAGAAGCCTTTGCAAAAGCATTCTCCTCAAAGGTTTGAAAAGGCTCTGCTATTTCATCTATGAAACCAATATCTTTTAAGGAAAGTAGCTGAACACCTTCCAACAACTGGCTAATTTCTCTTTTTTTTCCTTCATTATTAGAAGCTATTACCAATTCTTGCATTAAATATATTTTTTGAAAGCAGAATGTAAAGTTAAGTTCTCTTAACATACACTCATAAACAAAAAATTAACGTCCCTGAAACATTTTGGAAACACTCCAATAATTACTAAGTAATATTTCGTTTACGATTCGGTAATACTGCATTCGTCATTTTGCATAAACAAATCAAACATCATGCATTACAAATCTACACTTTTAAGCTTCTTGCTTTTATTGTTGGGTTTTCATTCATTTGCTCAGCAAACTACATCAGAGATATTAGGAAAGATCACTGATGAAAAAGGAGCACCTTTACCTGGTGCCGTAATCATTGCTATACACCAACCTACGGGTAGCCGATATGGCACTACTTCAAGAGGAGATGGCAACTATAACTTACCAAACGTAAAAATTGGTGGGCCATACAAAGTGGTAGTTACTTTCATTGGATATGACACTTCAAAACAAGATGGTATTAGTCTGGTGCTTGGCCAAGGTTACACAGCCGATTTTCAAATGGAAATAGCTCAAAATCAATTATTAAAAGAAGTAATCGTTAAAGGAGTTGGACAAGACAAAGTTTTTAACTCCAAAAGAAATGGTAGTGAAGAAGTGATCAACAGAGATCAAATGACCAAACTCCCAACTATCAATCGCAACTTGGCAGATTTCGTAAAGCTTACCCCATCCTCAAATGGTTATGCATTAGGTGGACAAAGCAACCAATATAACAATGTAACTATTGACGGTGCGAATTTCAATAACTCTTTTGGTCTTTCTTCAACAGTAGGTGGCCAAACTAACTCAGCTCCTTTCAGCCTCGATGCAATTGACCAGATACAAGTTGCTATCAGCCCTTATGATGTAAGTAATGGTGGTTTCACAGGTGGCAATATCAACTCTGTAACACGTAGCGGTACTAATGAATTCAAAGCAGACATCTATGATTATAAAAAAGGTCCTAATGACCTAGGCTATACTACACACACTACTACACTGCCAAGACAAACTTTCAATTATAATCTTTGGGGTGCATCATTTGGTGGTGCTATTATTAAAAATAAATTGTTCTTCTTTGCAAACGTAGAGCAGGAAATAAGAACAGATCCGGGGACAAGTTTCGTAGCTTCTACTGCTAGTAATCCGGCAAATGGCGTTAGTGTATCCGCAGCAAATGCAGATTCTCTTAATGCTCTGGCAAGTTTCCTAAAATCAAAATATAACTACGACCCGGGAGTATACCAGGGGTATTCTTACAGAACACAAAGTTTAAAATACACTGTTCGGTTGGATTGGAATATCACTGACAAACACACGCTTACATTTAAGTACAATTATCTAAACTCTTTCAAAGACCAGCAAGCAAGCAATAGTGGTTCTGCTAATACATCTTATGGTCGTACTCCTGGCAACTATGCAATGCCTTTTAATGGTAGTGGTTATACTATACATAATAACGCTGCAGTTTACATTCTTGAATTGAACTCAAGATTCAGCAACAACATGTCAAACAAATTGCAAGTTGGATATACGCAACTTCGCGATTACCGCGACGCATTAAGTTCAGGTACTTTCCCTCTGGTTGATATACTGGATGGCAATGGAAACCCATACACGTCTTTTGGCTATGAACAGTACACTTATGCTAACAAATTAAATACAGACATCTATCAATTCAATGATATATTCCAATATTTCCTAGGTACTCATGAAATATCTATAGGTACTCAAAACTCAATAAAATCTTACCAGAATGGCTTTTCTCCAAGCTATGAAGGAGTTTATAGATTCAACAGCCTTTCACAATTCTACGCTGCTGCAAATGGCACTACACCAGCTGCCAGGTATGACTTGTCTTATACTTTAAAACCAGACGGTTCTTTCCCATTAGTAGGACCTAAAGATGTTGAAATAGGTTTCTTTGCTCAAGATAAATGGAGGATCAGAAACAATCTTACTTTAACTTATGGATTAAGGTTCGATGTTCCATCTTTCTCTAATACCTATTTAGATAACACAGTTGTTGATACCTTATCTAAATTCTATAATGGTACAATGCTTCATACTGGGCAAGCAGCAAAGACCAATGTTCAGGTTTCTCCAAGAATTGGTTTCAACTGGGATCCATTTAAAGATCATAAAACACAAGTTCGTGGCGGGTTAGGTCTATTCTCAGGCCCTCCTCCTTTTGTATGGTTTAGTAACCAGGCAAGTAACTCAGGTGTTGCTTTATTCGGATCTATTAGTAATGGTAGCGGTTATCTATTCAACCCGGATGTAAATGCATACAGACCAAATGCAGATACAATCAAAGCTGGTTTAAGTAAATCTTACAGTTTGAATGTAACCGACCCTAATTTCAAATTTCCTCAAACACTTAAATCTACCATTGCAGTTGACAGGAAATTGCCATGGGGTATAACTGTAACCGCAGAATTGAATATGACAAAGAATGTGAATGCAGTGTACTTCCAAAATGTAGCACTTCCTTCTACAGGTAAGAACATTACAAATGGTTCTGATACCCGTTTCCGTTTTGACTCTACATCTGTTTATCCTATAGGCGGTCCTAAAGCTGCTACAGGCTATAATCCATCAATTGGTAGTGCTATTTACATGACCAATACTGCCGATGGTGGATATGGCTATTTCGCAACTTTACAGGTTCAAAAATCATTAAAGAACTTCTACTTCAGTGTAGCGTATACAAAATCAGAATCTTACGATGTAATGGTGGGTGGTTCAACAGCCTCAACAATGTGGGGAAGTAAACCGGTAGCAGGTAACCCTAATTCACCTTTGGTTGGACTATCGAATGCGTATTTACCACATCGTGTAATAGTATCAGCTTATTATCGTAAAGAATATGCAAAATATTTTGCCACATCAATCGGTGTTGTATATGAGGCTGCGCCAAGCGGTGTTTACTCATACACATATAATGGCGATCTTAACAACGATGGTTTCACTTCAAACGATCTGATCTATATTCCTAAAAATTCTTCTGATATACAATTAGAACCAAGTGCCGCTTCAGGTGGTGTTGCAGATACGAGAACTCCTGCTCAAATATGGAATCAATTGAACAATTTCATCAATCAGGATGCATATTTAAGTTCGCATCGCGGCCAGGTAGCACAACGGAATGCTGTTGTAGCTCCCTGGTTCAAAAGAATGGACCTGAATATTGCTCAGGAGTTTTATTTTACTACCAATAAAACCAAGCATACCTTAAAAGTAT
>Ga0207082_1154_pt1 | contig 11919 bp, 11 predicted proteins | sample Alteio_BWMinHeat_56_FD_153588 | JGI IMG/M metagenome (GOLD analysis project Ga0207082, IMG submission 153588) | Enriched cells from forest soil in Barre Woods Harvard Forest LTER site, Petersham, Massachusetts, United States -... | ecosystem: Environmental > Terrestrial > Soil > Temperate forest >...
TCCACCTTGATGATGACAGAGGGAAATGCTCAACTGGCGTCTGCTGCAAGAGAACTTGATCGCAAACTCAATCTCTTGATTTCGAATGTTACAGGACTTAGCGGTTAGGAAAGGGCATGATGAGCTCACACCATATGCGCCACCAGTGAATTACTATTATTTGCTTATACTGATTCAATCCGGAATCCGGGATCTAATGACACTACCAACGATGTCAACATTAGACTCCTATTTATTTTTTAATGTGTCTCGAAGTCATTGACAATTAGTGGAAGATCTATAGGATCGAGCAAGCATACCGCGAATGCGCTAGGAGTTTAATAATGGCTAATCAACAGATTTTTGTGCTTGGACAAGATGGGAATCTGTGGCAGGAATTTGAACCATTCGGAACAGTTCCCCTGCCCCAATGTAATGGGGGAACATCCGGTTGCCGAAATCAGGTCGACGCAAACGTCAATAGCTTTTGGGCGCTGGACTCGGAGAATGTCTACGTACTTGGAACTGACAAGAATCTGTGGTTGGAGCAGGGGTCGTTCGGAAAGAAAATCCCCCCAGCCCGCATTCAGGTTGACGGAAACGTGGCTGGGATGTGGGGAGTAGACAGCTCCACAATCTATGTACTGGGAACTGATGGGAATCTATGGTTGGAGCATGCACCGTTTGGAACAGTTCCCCTACCGCCATGCTCCCAGACTTCAGGGTTTGGGAAGGGATTCGGTTGCCGGGACCTCATCTACTCGAACGTGCTTGCCTTTGGCTATTTTCCAGACGCTGGAGGAGTCTTTGTAGTTGATGGCAACCTCAATCTCTGGCAAGTAGGGACACCATCTGTTCAGATCGACGGGAACGTGATTGCTTTTCAGCCTTTAAGCTCCGAGCAAATGCTCTTTCGCAAAGATATCGGCACTAAAAAAGCACTACCTGTCACTCGACCCATTCGGCCCGTTCGGCCCGTTCGGACAAAAGTCCGCACCCTTGTCTCTGTCCAAGGGAAACGCGCATGACGCCTTGTTGAAACATATGCATCATTAGCGTACCGGCTGGAATCGCAGGAGGCTTAAATGAACGCAAAGAATACTTTTCGACTGCAGCTGGTTTCTACAAACGGGCACGAGACAGCTAAACCTCTGCAAGTCGTTCCGGAGTCTGATGATCGATTGCTGGACGCTTACTCCCGCTCCGTGTCAAGCTCGGCTGAGCTGTTGAGCCGCTCGGTTGTAAACATCGAGGTTCAACAGGCAGCTCAAGCAGGCCGTGGCAAACGAACAGCGGCTGGCTCCGGTTCAGGCTTTGTGTTCACGCCAGATGGTTATATCTTCACCAATAGCCATGTTGTCAATGCAGTTGAATCAATTAAGGTCACTCTGCCGGATGGACAGTCCGTCCCAGGCACACTAGTAGGCGAAGATCCGCATAGCGATCTAGCAGTGATTCGGGTCTGGGCACCAGGCTTGGTGCCGGCAGTACTGGGAGATTCACGCACACTCAAGCCTGGACATCTGGTGGTGGCAGTAGGCAGCCCATATGGGTTTCAGTCTACAGTTACCGCCGGTGTGGTTAGCGCCCTTGGCCGATCCATGCGCGCGCAAACGGGCCGTCTCATCGACAATATTATCCAAACTGACGCAGCGCTCAATCCTGGCAACTCAGGTGGGCCTCTCGCTAATTCGCGAGGCGAAGTAATCGGCGTCAACACTGCTGTGATTATGCCAGCTCAGGGTATTTGCTTTGCCGTGCCAATCAACTCCGCTAAATCAATTGCCGTCGCTCTTATGCGCGACGGACACGTACGCCGCGCTTACCTTGGCGTCGGCTTGCAAAATATAGATCTGAGCCGCAGGCTCGCTAGATTCCATGAAATAGAAAATCACGGAGCCACATTAATTCTTTCTGTAGAGGCGAATAGTCCAGCAGACAAAGCCGGTTTGCATGATGGAGATGCGATCATCGCTATAAATGGTCATCCTATCAACAGCGCCGATGATCTGCACAGGCTCCTGCTTGAAACATCAGACGACGGCTCATGCACAATTACGGCGGTGCGGCATTCGCAAAAGATGGATTTCGTCTGTGTACCACTTTTGAAATAAAACTCAGTTATGGGTATCAAGTTGGATGTATTATGACCATACAGTTCAAAGTGCAAGGAGGTATTTTATGTCTCGCGTAGTTGAATTTTCAAAAACCGGACCGGCAGATGTTCTTAAAATAGTAGATGCTAAAATCCCGGAGCCAAAAAAATCTGAAGTGCGTATTCGCGTCAAGGCGCTAGGACTTAATCGGGCTGAGTCAATGTTTAGATCTGGTCATTATATTGAAAACCCTCACCTTCCTGCTCGGCTGGGCTATGAGGCAGCTGGAGTAATTGAATCTGTTGGACCAGCTGTTATCGATTTAAAAGTAGGCGATGTGGTGAGTGTCATACCGAGCTTTTCACAAAATGAATACGCAATGTATGGTGAGCTTGTTATTGCACCTGCGTATGCCGTAGTTAAGCACCCCCAATCACTTACTTTTGAGGAAGCAGCTTCAATCTGGATGATGTTTATGACCGCATACGATGCCTTAATTGGTACAGCTAAAATCACGCCGCATGATGTGGTGTTAATTCCAGCCGCCTCAAGCAGTGTTGGCCTGGCTGCAATTCAAATCACCAACACGATTGGAGCTAAACCGATAGCCTTAACCCGTACCAGTGAAAAGAAAGAAGCTCTTTTAAAAGCCGGTGCTGCTCACGTTATCGTTACCGAAGAGCAAGACCTGGTTGCTGAAGTAATGAAAATTACAAATGGCAAAGGGGCAACTGTTGTCTACGATCCGGTAGGCGGCACAACATTTCCTAAATTGATTGCAGCAACCGCACCGCAGGCAAGAGTCATTGTGTATGGTGCCCTGAGCAATGAAGTTACACCTCTGCCCGTGTTGGATATGATTGCTAAACGCCCAATTATTACCGGCGCTATCATCGCCACCACCAGCGGTGACCCACAGCGTCAAAAGACAGCTGTGGAGTTTATAACGCGTGGCTTAAAAAGCGGAGCGCTAAAACCGGTAATAGACAGTAAATTTTCTTTTGATCAAATAGTTGAAGCCCACCGCTATCTGGAAGGAAACAAACAGTTCGGAAAAATAGTTGTTACCGTTTGATTTGTATCTTACGCTAAAAACATTTTTCGCGAGCAGTTTGGAACCGATGAAATTTAAAACTACGATGCTCTCAATTCTTGAACTTTAAAATCGTAGATGAAGTCGATGTGCTAATTGAAGATGCAGGCAAAATTGACGCAGTAGAAATTAAGTCAGGACAAACAATAGCATCAGATTTTTTCAAAGAACTTCATTAATGGCAGAACCTGGCAAAAAATAAAGCTGGCAAAACGTGGCTAGTTTATGGTGGGAAACAGGCTCAAACGCGCCAACATATTCACATTCTGTCCTGGAACACATTGAGGAGCAGACAAAAAAGCACGATTGGAGCCCAACTTTAATGATTTATCCAGTCTGCAAACACTTTCGGGTGATCTTAATAGTGAGTAGTTTGTGATATATTTCTTATTAAGCATTGCATTCTATAGGGGGAATAAAAATGGCATTTGATATGAATAACAATGTTCTTGGCGGGTTAACTGGCTCTTCTTTAGGTCAAAGGGCCACTCAAACAAGAATTAAGTGCATGAGTTCACCTGAATGGGGCAAGCTCAGAGAGGAATTGAAAGCATTAAATCCTAACGAGAAAGAAATGGAAGAAGATATCACTAGTCTTAGAGAGATACTTGATCGATTGGATCAGCCACATTAGTCGACAGCATGAATACTTTATTCCAAGATTAATTCATCAACGTAGCACCACATCCAAGACTCGCCTGGCTCTTGTGATTTGATTATGGGATGAGTGGTGCTGCGAAAATGTTTCGTAGCATGTTTGTTTTTCGACGAGTCACAGCAGCCAATATAACCGCATTCTGTACAAAGACGCAAATGCACCCAATCATCACCAAGCAGCACACAATCTTTGCACTCATGCACTTTTGAGCTTGTGATCTGTATAGTCCTAATATGTTGACATTCAACCAATATTGATAAACCCGATTGTCTAATTGTGAGATTTAAATATAACATAACCAGCAAATTGCTTATGGTTTATTAAATTCAGATACACTTGGCAGGTATAAGACTAAAATGACTTAGTGTAGAAAAAACTACTGGCTATACGCAATTTGAGGTACTTATGCCCACCGTATTAGAGAACGCTTTCCCTCGGCTGACTGAGGAAGAGATAGATCTCCTATCGCCATTATCTATTTGTGAAGAATACACTGATGGACAATATGTCCTTAAAGCTGGCGATGAAGGAGCTGACTTAATTGTAGTCAAATCCGGATTGCTCGATATAGTTAATCCTGCGGACAACAATAAAATAGTAGCCACGCATGAGGCAGGAAATTTTTCTGGTGATATAGATTTACTTACTCGCAGACCGATTATCATTTCCGGAATAGCCCGAGGAAAAATCCAGGTTCTCCGCGTTCTCAGCGAAAAACTGTCTGAATTATTAATAAAAATTCCCCGCATTTCGGAAAAACTAATTGTGGCTTTTCAAACCCGCAGAGAATTATTTCTTCAGGCTCACAAACTAGGAATAAGAGTGGTAGGGCCGGGGCGCTGTAAGATAACTACCTTGGTGCGCGAGTTTCTTTATCGCAACTTTGTACCTTTTTCTTGGTATGATCCCGAAACTAAAGAAGGCAAAGAAATTTATTTATCTCTGGGCTCACCTGAAAAGTTGCCCGTTGTTGACTGTCTTGGAAAGGTTCTTAGTCAACCAACTTTACATGAATTAGCCACCGCTGCTCGTATTTGGCGATGCTTTTATAACACCACGGTAGACCTCGCAGTTGTTGGTGCAGGTCCGGCGGGAATGACTGCCGCTGTTTATGCGGCGTCAGAAGGTTTATCTACTCTTGTGCTTGATTGGATTGGCCCTGGTGGTCAAACCGGCGGCTCTTCCATGATAGAAAATTTTATCGGTTTCCCTTCCGGAATTTCCGGACGAGATCTTGCTTTGCGATCTGTTATTCAGATGCTTAAATTCGGTGCCCAATTATATGCACCGGTGGCAATTACAAAGATTATTCCCAGTGATACTACTGGCGGTTATCACACTCTTGTTCTCGATTGTGGTGCAAGCGTCAAAGCAAAAATAGTTCTTATAGCTACAGGTATGGATTGGCGCAAATTGGAAGCTGAGGGGGTACAACGTTTTGAGCGAGCAGGAATATATTATGCCTGCACAAGTATAGAAGCTGTTCTGCATGAACACGCAGATGTTGGCGTGGTTGGTGCAGGCAATTCGGCAGGGCAAGCAGCAGTTTATTTAGCAGATTGCTGTCCGGGGCGAAAAGTGCATATATTTGCCCGCGGAAAACTTGGACCAAATATGTCGCAGTACTTAGTTGAACGTATACTGGCTCATTCGGATATTGTCGTACATGAAAACACGGTAATTACTACCATAATTGGTGATACTTCTATAGAAGAAATAGAAATAGATCATCAAGGTGAACGTTCAAAACTTCCTGTCACCGCTATATTTGTTTTTATCGGCGCCGATCCAGGAGCTAACTGGTTGCCTGATTCTATTGCGCGAGACGAGAATGGCTTTATCTTAACCGGTGCTGAAGCTTTACAGTCAGGCAAATGGCCTTTAAAAGACAGGCCTCCCTGTAGCTCAGAAACAACCATACCCGGTGTATTAGCAGCAGGCGATGTGCGCTCAGGCTCAACCAAGCGAGTAGGATTTGCAGTCGGGGACGGATCGCAAAGTGTAGCCTGCGTTCATGAAATACTGGCATTACAACAATCTGGTGCTGAAATTCCCGTATCCAGTTAATCTAGCCAAAATAATTGCGTCTTCATCAAGTACGCCTTCGGCAGAATCAACCAAATTGACGCGCGCTATTGGCTGGAGAACAATTCTTAGAGCGCTGCTCTGGAGCAGGGCAGCGGGTGCGACGAAGAGGAGTCCAGGTTTATTGAAATACGCTTCTTACCACGGATGGTAGCGGCGGGCTTCTTCAGGGGTTAAGTACCCGTTCCTGTCTCTATCTGATTTTCTATAATATTCACGGAGCTGTTGTTCTGTCATCGGGTGCCGGCGGTGTTACAGTTCCCAAGCTCTCTGCGCACTTGCGAATTCATTATAGTCCCATCGTCCGTCGTTATTATGATCATATTTTTTATGCCAATCATCGTGATCAGCCAGGGCTGGACCTTGCGTGCTCGCAAGACTGAGCCAGATTATACCTGCAAATAAGATTTGTTTTTTCATTGTGGATACCTGTCTGTATTGTGATTTAACTTGTTTGCGCTTAGTCTAACTCTGCGCCGGAGGAACTAAACCGAACTACACGGGTAACATGATATCAATACAAGCAGACTATGATTGCGTGACTTTCATTGAGGTTGCCAATGAAAGGACATATTGCCGCTTGTGCTAGGCTTAGCGGGATTGTATACTTTCCGAAAAAATTTCTTCGATTTTTGTTCAATTGGTAATTGCGGTATGGGTTCAGCCAGGTCAAGTTTGCCGATACTCACAATTTTCATCAAGCCCTGGTTTTATATAAAACAGCCTGCCTGTTAGATCCTAACGACAATTCAGTCAACGTTCACACCAATTTTGGAATACTGCTTGAGACCACGGGAAAAATTGACGAGTCAATAGCAGAATACAATAGCGCACAAAACCATTGGTTGACGAAAACAAATAAAATTATGCTTTGTTGATTCTAATAGCCCGATATATATAGCCTATTTCTTAGATGCAGCGGACATTTCCTTACAAGCGCTTTCCATGCGCTTTTGCATTTCCTCAGGGCTAACATCTTCAATGTGGGTGGCAAGCGACCACAGATGTCCGAAAGGATCTACCACACTACCGAAGCGATCGCCCCAGAATTGATTGCTTAGGGGCATTTTTACTGTGCAGCCAGCCTTAACCGCTTTATCAAACGCAGTATCAACATCCTTAACATACAGCATCAAAGAGCTTGTCGGGCCGCCTCTTGATTCAGGACCCAAGCTGCCCATTTCCGGCATTTCATCCGCTAAAAAAACTATTGAATCACCAATTTTTATTTCGGCATGCATGATTTTACCGTTTGGTCCTGGAGGCATTATTAGAATTTCTTCGGCACCAAGAGCTTTTTTATAAAAGTCAATTGCCTTTCTAGTATCACGGACTACGAGGTAGGGAGTGACTGTGTGGAAACCAGGTGGAATTGGATTTGTACTTTTTGTCATTATTTTTTCTCCTTGGAATCAATCGTTTTTTGGTTATTGTAGCATATTTCCAATGTTTTCGTCATTCAATGCTTTCCATTCACCGGGGAGAAGATTTAAGTCAAATAGATTGAGATGACCAATCGCTACCCTAACTAGCCTCAGTGTAGGACAACCAACAGCGGCAGTCATTTTGCGCACTTGTCGATTGCGTCCTTCAGTCAAGCTTAGTTCTATCCAGGCCGTGGGAATGTATTTACGCTGGCGAATTGGCACCGGTCGTGGTGGCAGCTGTGGTTCTTCAATCAACAATTTTGCTTTCGCAAGCAAAGTTTTCTTTCCTTCTATTATTACGCCAGAACAAAGCTTTTGTATTTGCTCGGCAGTAGGCATATTTTCGACACAGGCAAAATAAGTGCGCGGATGACTATGTTCTGGGAAAAGCAATTTGCTATTCAGTCTACCATCATCGGTGAGAATTAGAAGTCCTTCGCTGTCAGAATCTAACCGACCGACTGAATAAACATCTTTTGGAAATCCGAAGGCTGTCAGCGTTTTTTTATTGCTACCCTCAGGGACGGTAAACTGGCATAGAACTCCATATGGCTTATTAAAGGCAATATATGTTTTATTTAGACTCGGTCTAAATTTTACCAAAGTCATTCCATTTAATGCTCCACATGACCATAGTCATTCCAAAGGCGCATAACCGGCTCGCTGAGATCATGTTCGTAGCCCAGGATACTTAGCGAAGTTGGCTTCAACAGAAAAAAGCGGGCATCGATTGCAGGCAGTCCTAGCCAGGTAGTAGCGATAAAGCGCAGGAAATGGCCATGGGAAAAAATTAGTATATTGCCCGCATTCATTGCTTTCAGCCGCGCAACCACTCGCAGTGCCCTAGCAGCAACTTGATCAATTGTCTCGCCGCCAGGACAACCGTCACGAAAAATGTTCCAGCCCGGTCGCTCTTTTTGAATATCAGCAGTGGTGCATCCTTCATAGTCGCCATAATTCCATTCCATTAGGTCTGGATCTTTTTGAGCAACTGAAGCAAAGCCGGCCAATTCGCACGTTCTGCTAGCACGTTGTAATGGGCTAGTATAAACAGCGCTAAAAGTCAGCCCCTTAAGCCTTTCTCCTAGAAGTACGGCGTTGCGTTCACCCAATTGCGTAAGAAGAATGTCAGTATGTCCGGTGTGTTGTCCAGAGATTGTCCACTCTGTCTCACCATGGCGAGCTAAATAAATCCGACCTAGTACCATATAGTCTTTTCCTTGCTAATCTAAAGAAACATTAGCAGTTTTAAACTGATAAAATCTAGGACTAGGGATCATAACGTAGAGTTTAGCTATCCTCAAAAATTAAGCCAAGTCAAGAAGATGATCTGGCAAAATCGACAGGACGAAGTTCTAGATACTTTGGAGCAAAGATACAATGCCCGACAACATTCTTCTGGTTCACGGATACAGCGTCCGTAGTTTGGATACTTATGGCAATCTTCCGCAGCTGCTCACCGCTGACGGCTATATTGCTCAAAACGTCTACCTTTCTGCCTTCGATAGTCTTAACGATGATATCACCTGCAACGATTTAGCTCTGGCATTAGAAGCAAGAATGTCGCAATTGGAGGGAGCTGGGCTTAATACTACAAAAACAGCGATTATTGTTCATTCCACTGGTGCCATGATCACTCGCAGATGGATTCTGAATCGCTATAAGGCGAACAAACCGCTTCCCAGCCATTTCATTTCGCTGGCTGGAGCTAATCATGGTTCAACATTAGCCCAGTTAGGAAATATGCAGCTTGTTCATCTGTATCGAGGAGCAATGGGCACCTCCGTAGGAGCCGAGGTTCTGCAAGATCTTGATTATGGCAGCGAATTTCTACTCCAGTTAAATGAGGATTGGCTGGACGCATATTTATCCAATCAGCCACCAAAGGTTTTTGCTTTCAGCCTGGGCGGCGATGATCATAGCGCTATTGATTTTCAACTGTTTTGGCAAACCCATGAAGATGGCTCAGATAGTACTGTTCGTATAAGTGGCGCCAACCTTAACTACAAAATGGTTAGTATTGATCAAAGCGATGCCGATCCCACACTAAATGTCAAACCCCCACTGAATGCCGATCCAATGTTTCCACACCTGGTATTGCATGGTGTTTCGCACTTTGGCAACAATGGCATTGTCGGCGGTAATGCTAACACAATGAAAATCGTCTATCCTGAGATACAAGCAGCACTGCGTGTTACTGATGCGGCTAGCTACCGGGCTGTGGAAAATAACTGGCGAACTAGAACCTCTGGTCCAGGCGGATGGAACGAGAGTAATCCGACTCAGTGCAATTCTACAATCCTTTTTTCCTTACAACATCCTGGTGGCCGAAAGGTTGAAGATTCCCTAATTCTGATCAAGGATAGCAGCCCAGACGAAAATCAGGCACTAGCAAATATTGGTGCATCTATTGAGCCGCGGCAACCAATCCAAAATGCCACCACATTATCGTCTATTTCTTTTTATGTTAATCATGCCAAATTCTCAGCCACTTATCCTCATACTGTGCAGATACAGATCAACAGCGGCTGCAATGAAATTATATATCCGCCCGTGCAATATACAGTTCAAGCCGGAGAAATAGGTTGCATACAACCAAACGAATTTACATACATAAAGGTAATCTTGGAGCGAGAATCTGTAGACACTTATGAAATTATTCCTCTAAGTCAGAATCCAGACATGCAAAAGCAATGGCCGCCGCTACCACAGCCTAATCCATAATTCGCTTCGCTTCATCGGCCATAGTCAATTTAGATCGGTTACACGCAGAAGCTCCAATAACTCAGCATCCATTTGCTGCACCGTCCATTGTGTGTCAAATACCATACGGGTTCGGACAAAGAAATATTGAATTCTTCAATGTTATGCGCCGAAATCATCTTCTAATCCATCTGAATAAGCGAAGAATATTCCCTCTGGATCATACTTTTTGCGAAGCTGTGCCAGGCGTTCCCAATTGGCTTCTTTATAAGATGCTTTAGCAAAATCTGGATGCTCGACTGTATTCGATTCAGACACATAATGTCCACAGACATGGGGTGATAACAACTGTACGCATTTTTCATGCCATTCTTTGTTCTGAGCGTCGTCGGTCTGTTTTTGCCACATTGTCCAAGGGCCGCCATATAGGTTCCCAGTCATAGAAAAAGCAGTGTCCACAGGCGGTGGTACTGGAACATTCTCTCCAGTAAAAACTGAGATAAAGACCAATGCCTTTGGGGAAGGGCTGGTGAGGAAATGGTCTTTTATCGCCTTGGCTATGTCAGTCAAAGTAGAATTATAAAAGAGCGCATCAACATCACAGCGTAATTTTGGTGGCCAGAGCGCACCGGAAGCATCAAACAATGATTCAAAGTCAGCCGGTTGTTGAACAGATTTCGACAAGCGCTTGTCTATCATCGGACAATTTTCAAGCGGGCTTAAAGCGGCATGCGCCTCAGCTTCACTGTCAGCAAATACGGTAGCAGAGACGCAGCATGTTTTTCCGTTGCTTGACTTACATTTATCAGCCAGTTTTGACGGAGCAGAAAGAATGCCAAAGCTTAGCTCAACATTGGTAGGTAATTGACGCGCTAACGGTCCAAGCCAATCGCATATAGCTTCCATATCTTCATAGGGATAATAATAAAGACTGGTTGCTATCGCCTTGGGCAGTGGATATAATTTCAAGTGATAACGTGTGGCTACTGCAAATAGCCCAGGGCCTGCACCACGCGCCGCCCAAAAATAATCTTGATTTTGATCCGCACTGGCGACTATTAACTCACCGTCAGACGTTACTAGCTCTATTGCTTCTACACTGCCAACCGCTGGGCCCCATACGCCTTGATTCCAACACATACCACCGCTGAGCAAATAACCACTTAATTTGACCGGTGGACAATGTCCGGTAGGAAAAGCAAGATCATATGGTTTTAAAGCTGCTTGCACTTCGCGATTGCTAATAATCGGCTGCATCACCGCTTTGCGCGTCTTAGCGTCGATCGAAATCACCTTGTTCATTCTAGTGAGATCAATAAGAATGCCACTATTGCGAACGGAAGGCGAGCACCAGTTGTGCCCTCCACCACGCACACTTACTTTTAGTTTATTCGCTCGAGCATATTTGATCACATGGGCAATATCATTCTCATCGTTCACCTGTGCGATTAATTGCGGCGCCCGCTTAGGGTGTATCTCATTCCAAAGGCCACCAAAAGCAACTTTATTGAAGTCTGCATCTTCTGGCGTTAAAAGCTTTCCTTTGAATTTACTCTGTAAGGCGCAAAGGTCCAAGCCACCTTTGCTTGCGGCTTTAGCAAGAACCTGACTGCCAACCACTGCGGACATTAACGATAAAGATCCAGCCGAAGCTATCCCTTTTGAAAGAAAAGCACGTCTGCTTACAGAACCAATTAATTTGATATCTTGACTATCCAACTTATTTGATGTTTCCGCTAGCTCGATTAGCAATAGCGACTGCATTGCGCTTATAAAGCTGGCGCCCCATGACCCAAGTTTCATCAACTGCTCGGTCATCACCAACTGCCATTATGCCGAAAAGCAATTCTGCAGCTTGTGCCTTAGTGGTTGGCTTAT
>Ga0207082_1155_pt1 | contig 11900 bp, 11 predicted proteins | sample Alteio_BWMinHeat_56_FD_153588 | JGI IMG/M metagenome (GOLD analysis project Ga0207082, IMG submission 153588) | Enriched cells from forest soil in Barre Woods Harvard Forest LTER site, Petersham, Massachusetts, United States -... | ecosystem: Environmental > Terrestrial > Soil > Temperate forest >...
GAGCACGAAAAACATTATTCCCGTGACAGGACCCGCCTCATTATCATAGGCATAGCTTTAACAAGGAAGCACCATCATGCAAAAACAAAATGTCATTGTTGATGTACAAAACGTACGTCATTCTTATAGCAAGGGATCAGGCGGTGACTTTCTTGTCTTAGATAATATCAACCTAACTTTATATGAGGATGAAATTGTCTGCTTATTAGGACGTTCTGGTGCCGGCAAATCAACCTTATTGCGATGCATTTCAGGATTGATCCAACCTACAGAAGGTCAAATCATCATGCGAAATACGCCTGTTACAGGGCCGCGTGAAGGGCTTGGCATGGTGTTTCAAAGTTTTGCCTTATTTCCCTGGCTGACCGTATTAGAAAATGTAGAACTTGGTTTAGAAGCTCAGCATGTGGCACCTGCAGTCAGACATCGGCTGGCACTAAGAGCTATCGATCTCATTGGTTTAGATGGAAATGAAAGCGCTTATCCGCGCGAATTATCTGGCGGCATGCAGCAGCGCGTTGGTTTAGCACGTGCTCTGGTGATCAAACCATTTTTACTCTTGATGGATGAACCCTTTTCAGCTTTAGATGTATTAACAGCAGAAATTTTACGTACTGATTTACTCGATCTCTGGACTGAGGGACAACTCACCATTAAATCTATTCTCATGGTGACCCACAATATTGAAGAAGCGGTATTAATGGCCGATCGCATTTTACTTTTTGGATCTAATCCCGGTCATATCATCAGTGAAATTCATATTCCCATGTCACAGCCGCGCAATCGTCTCTCACCCGATTTTCGTGCCTTGGTTGATTCTATTTATGAAAAATTGACTTCAAAAGAAGGACAGCGAAGCGGCAAGGGATCTGCATTTTCTGGTATAGGCATTGGCATGGTGTTAACTTATATTTCCACCAATATTTTACAAGGATTCATTGAAACCTTGGCCAGTGTATACAATGGAGAAGCGGATTTACCCACCTTATCTGATACATTTCGTAATAATGAAGAAGGCGGAGAAATTTTACGCGTAGCAGAAACTTTACAGTTATTTCGTTTTTGCGAATTAGACGGTGCCGATGTGCGCTTAACCAATAAAGGCCGTGAATTTGCCGCGGGCAATATCGATGAACGCAAAAAATTATTTCATGATCACTTGCAAACCTATATTCCTCTCGCCGCTCGCATTCGCAGTGTACTCGATGAACGCAGCAATCACATGGCACCCATCAATCGTTTTCGCGATGAAATTGAAGATTATATGCCAGAAGAATCCGCTGATGTTACCATGAAAACTGTCATTTCTTGGGCGCGTTATGCAGAATTATTTGCCTATGATGAGCAAACAGGAAAATTTTATTTAGAATAAAAATTTAAAGCTTGAATATAAAAATAAAGTCTTATAGCATTCTGCTAGTTCTAATAAAAGGATAGATAGCGTGAATTTTAATAAATTATTTTTCTGCCTGCTTTATAGCTTTTCCCTGCCCGCATTTGCCTTATCCAGCACAGAAATAGTCAAACAACTCGAGTACAATGCTGCACATCATCCCATCATCAAACAAGTAAAGGCCAGAAAAGATTTATTTACCTGGGAATTATGGTCAAAACCACATGGCGGTCAAGCTTATTTACAAACCCAGCAAATTCCTCATAGCGATGTTTTATTTGCTTATAATCCCTACAAAAAATTTGCTGTTTTTCGTTCGCAAGATGCAGGAAAATCCTGGTCAGCGCTTGATTCCCTTCTTAGCATGCATGAATTAGTCAATATTGATGACCATACTTTATTAGCAATCAGTGGTAGTCGAATTTACCTATCAAAAGATCAGGGAGAGCATTGGTCTCCCTCTAGCATGGGAATACCGCAATCATCCTTCTATGTGGAACATGCCTATGTTGTCAGCCCAAAAATAATTTATTTAAGTGACATCAATGATCAAAAAAGTTATTACTCGAAAATTTATCGATCAATGGATGGAGGCGCCTCATGGGAACCTGCTATCTTAGGTTTGAATGCCAATCATGGTGTTCAAGCATTTAATGCAAAAGATAATCTTGCCTTGGCCATTCAAGACACCAAAAATGACAATGTCTCTGAATTATATTTATCAACAAATAACGGTGCTTTTTGGAAAAAAGTACGGGATATTAATGCCCATTCATATAGCCTCCATATTCTCATTAATTCTAAAAATGAAGTCTTTATTCAAGGCGACGATAATTTATATCAAACAAATATAAGCGGCTCTGATTGGAAGCAGATTAAGCTTGATTTTTTAAAAGGTAGATTTGTACGCACGATTAAAATGGATCCTCAAGATAGATTGTATATTGTCGCGCAAGGCAATAAGGATGCAGCACTCTATCGATCTGATAATCAGGCTGCTAATTGGGAATCCTTGTCAGTGCAATCAGGCTGGATAACTGATTTTACACTGCTTGATACAGGAGGAATTCTTCTTGCTACTAACACGGCTATTTTGCTCAGTGATGCTTCTCAAAAAAATTATACTAAAGTTTTTGATGATAATCGTGTTTCGATGCAAAGATTATTTGTTAGTAATGATACGGCCTTTTTTTGGGATGATGTGAATTTATACTGCAGTGTTGATGCAGGTAAAAACTGGCAGCTATCCTATCATCTAAACGGCTATTTTTCATCTCCCATCGTCAATTTCAATAGCAAATTTCTCCTGGCTGATAATAAGGAAATTCTTGCAAGAGATGAAGTCAAATCAACTTGGAGCAAAGTTTATAGTTTTTCTACGCTTTATCCTAATCTTTATCATTATAAAAATAGCTTGATTGCCTATGGAAGAAAGGGTGCCTACACCACGACCGATCTCGCGCATTGGAGTAAGATTTCAGATAATGATATTAGATCTATTTATAGAAATGACGCCGCAATTTATACCACTGATCGTTATTCTATTATGAAATCATCTGATGAAGGTAGTCATTGGCAGAATATTCTCACTATTCCCAGTGATGACCCTGGTCCGATGACAGTGAATTATCGAATTGATATTTTAACAGGCACAGGAACGACCCTTTTGGCTGCCGTAAGCGGCGCGGGCATCATTAAAACAATTGATGGCGGTAATGATTGGCAACTCATCAATGATGGTATTGAAGATTGGAATTTTAATTCCTTGATTGCAATTAATGACAATTTCTATGTGCTTGCCACCATGCATAATATCTATTACACCATGGATGGCGGTTCTCATTGGCTTCCTGCTTCAAATGAATTTGCTGATAATGCTGTTGAACTTTCCTGGGACCGTGATAATTTATATGCTGAAGTTAATGAATTAGGAATCTTCAAAACAAAGTTAATGCCTTAAACTTGGTGATCTTAAGACATTAAAAAAATAGAAGTTTTTATAAAATTTGCACAACAAATTGACATGGTTAGCTCATTCTAATATAATGAGTATATACTCACTGACTGATTGCTCACTATGAAAACACTACGCAGAATTGAACAGAAAGAAAAAACGCGAAGAAATCTAATTCGAACCTCACTGAACGTCTTTTCAAACAAAGGTATTACTTCGACTAATACAGCCGAACTAGCGAAATATGCACATGTTTCGCATGGAACTATTTTTTTACATTTTCCAAAAAGAGATGATTTAATTTTTGCCGTAATGAATGAATTTGGTGATCAACTTGCGTCTAAATTTGAGGAGTCCTCCAAAAATTCGAAAGGAATTGCTGGCATATTAAAAGCTCATCTACAATCTCTTGCTGAGTTCGAAGATTTTTATACCCATTTGATTAAGGAAATTTCCTATCTTCCTGATAAAGTAAAAAGCCGTCTTTTTATTCTACAATCTTCCATTTCTCACCGAATTAACATTGAAGCGCAAAAAGAAATTGCGGCTGGAAAAATTAAAAATATTGATCGTCCTATGCTTTTTAACACATGGGTCGCATTGCTCCACTATTACATCGCTAATAAGGAAGTTTTTTTTCCTAAAAAATCAGTCATATCCTCGATAGGTGATGACCTTTTGAAACATTTCCTTAACTTAATTAAAAAATGAGGCATTTGATATGAATAAAAATAGATGTAAATCGTGTAGTTCCTGCGGTTTTCCTATGGAGAAACCAGAAGACTTTGCACTAAGCAATGTCATCAGTATTTATTGTCGTCACTGCACGAATGAAAAAGGAGAGCTTTTACCTTATGACACAATACTGAAAGCAAATGCAAAATATTATATAGAATCACAAGGCATATCCCATGATATGGCAATAAAAATGGCAAAAGATTTGTTAGCAACAATGCCTGCTTGGAAAAACAGAACTCAAACTCAATTGGATAAGGATGACTAATATGCGTATTGATTTTTACACACAAGTACATAAGAAACAAAGAAAAATGTTATTCGCTCTAACTGCTAAAATAGGTGATGCTAATTTTGAAGATTCCACTATTGTCACGGACATTCATAATGATTTAACACTGGTGACAAAGGAATTACGCCAACACGCATTTCATGAAGAAACATTTGTTCATCCATTGTTAGCGCGAAAAATCCCTCGATCTGAAAAAACATTACATGAAGAACATGAAATGCTGAAAAAATATTTGGATGATCTTGAAATAAATTATAATCACTTACAAACGACGTTGCCACATTATAAAAAATTACAGGAGCAGGGTCTCGAATTTTACCGCATGCTCAATCGCTTTATCTCAACTTATTTTATTCATATAAATGAAGAAGAATACACTATACAAAATCTATGGGAAATCGCTATGGATGCTGAACTAACAGGCATGATGATCGCCTTTCAAACATATGATGGTGTAGAGAAAGGCCAAAAATGGTTAGACACTCATCTCCCCACCATGAGCATTGATGAACAACAACTCATGTTTAAAACAACTCAATTATTAGCGCCAGAAAATATATTTGTCACAATGAGCCAACTGGCAGAACAAATTCTAGGCGATGAAAAATGGCAACTCATTCTTAAAAAACTCAGCTAGAGGTTCATTATGTCCAATTCAAATATATCTTCCGAATACCCGTTTTCTCCAAACTACATCGATATAAATGGGGTAAAAATGCATTATCGTCGCTTGATAAACTTGGGGGATCGGGACCATTATTAACTTTGCCAGCGAGATAAAATAGGATTTTTATAGGGAGAAATGATAATGCAAGGAAAAGCAACGCGTGCTGAAATACGACTGAAATACTTAGCTCTCACGATGTTTGCCATGACAAATATAGCTATCGCATCACAATCCATACCAGCCATTGATCTTGATAAAATGAATATAGACGAAATGAACACGGGGCCTTATAGTTATTTCATCCCGCCCTATAGCGATTATTATTTTCACCATATGGATAAGTTAGGTTACCGAATTGATTGGGTTAAACGTGCAGGAATAGTCTATCCATTGAAAGAGGCACACACACCATTCACTGTCACTTATTCATACAATAAGCATACTTACACATTGGATCAATACTTTAAACGCAATAGAGTATTAGGTTTTCTGGTTCTCAAAGATAATCAGATTATTAGCGAACATTATTTCCAGGGTTCCAACCAACACTCTCGTTTTCTTTCAAATTCAGTAGGAAAATCGATTACCTCAACACTTTTTGGAATTGCACTTGAAGATGGAAAAATTGCTAGTATCGACGATCCAGCTATTAAATATGTCCCAACATTAAAAAAGAGTGGCTTTGATCGTGTGACACTAAGACAAGCACTTGAGATGGCAACTGGCATTGACGCAACTGAGGATGCATCCGATCCAAATTCCACTGTGCATAAAATGAGTGGATCTGTTCTGCGTGGCGTTCCTTCTTTTACACAGTTAATGCAATCATTAAAAGCCGACCCAAACGTTACACCAGGAACGACATTCAAATACATTAGCCTGAATACTCAAGTATTAGGATTTGCCATTGAAAATGCAACCGGCACACCACTCAATCAATATTTGCAAAATAAAATCTGGAGAAAAATTGGCGCAGAAAGCGATGGATTTTTATTCCGCGCAAACGCCCAACCTGATGAATGTGCCTTTGGTTGTTTTAATGCAACACTTCGTGATTATGGACGATTTGGTTTAATGATGATGAATGGTGGAACGTTGGGTGGTACGCGCGTTGTTTCATCCGCATGGGTGAAGGAAGCTACAACACCTGTGAAATATGATGTACCACCTCAAGGGACTGATTACGGTTATCAATGGTGGATTCCATCAGATGGAAGCAAAGCTTATCAAGGACAAGGAGTCTATGGTCAAATCCTTTATATCAATCCAATAAAACATATTGTTATTGTTGAAGCATCAGCGTGGCCTAAAGCAGATCCTGATGAAAGATGGGATGAAGCTGCAAAAGTAATGGATGCCATTGTTAAGAAACTTTCTTAAGTTTATAAGGAGAAAGCTCATGCTTTTCAAATCAGCGAGAAGTTTCATGATCCAATCAATCAGCCTTTTACTAGTGAGCGTTTTTGTTAATGCAAATGCAGATACTCATTCTGCTGCACCTTCTCATCAGTACAATGTCATTATCATTGGTGCAGGTTCTGCGGGCCTTGGTGCCGCACAAGATTTATATCAACATGGCGTGAAAGATGTTTTGGTGATTGAAGCGCGAGATCGCATTGGTGGACGAGTCTGGACAATTGCTCCTTGGGGGGCAGCAACTGATTTGGGTGCTTCATGGATAATGCATGCTAATGATAATCCATTGGCTCAAATGGCAAAAACATTTGGTATCAATAGTGTTCCTACTGTTTATGGTGGTGGAGAGAGTTTAGCTAATAAATTTACTTCTTTTGATTTATATGATAGCAATGGCAAAAGAATCAGTGATCAGAAAATGAAAACTGCTATCGCATTAATGAATAAATTTAGCGACGAGATGTCACAACATAAGCTTCCCCTAAAAGATAATGCAACCATGAAAGATGCATTCTCTGCTTTTACTAAACAAGAAAATTTACAAGGGAAAGATTTAGAAGTATTCAATTTTCTTGCAAAAGATATGGTTGAAAGTGAAGCTGCGGCTGATTTAAATCAAATTTCACTTAGCACAATGAACACTATACATAGTAAAATGAGTGGAGATCATCTGCTTCCAGAGGGCGGATATATTCGTTTATTCTCGCTATTTGTAAAAAATATATCGATCATACTTAATAATCCAGTGACTGAAGTTGACTACAATTCTCAAGGTGTTACTGTCATTACAAAAAAAGGCGTTTATCATGCACGATATGCTATCGTCACTTTACCGCTTGGTGTACTTCAAGCTGGAACGGTAAAATTTTCACCTGAACTTCCTAACGATAAACTCGCTTCGATAAAACGAATGCGAATGGGTTATTTCAACAAGGTCTATCTATTATTTGATAAACCATTCTGGCATTCTGATAGCGAATGGATTTCAATGGTGCCTACGAAAGATAATCCTACAGCGCATTACGAAATTTTAAATTTATATAAATATGTTAAACAGCCTATTTTATTGTTCTTTTCTGCAGGATCTTTTTCAAAAAAAACTGAAAGCTGGACTGACAAAAAAATCATTGATGATACTATGCATCATTTAAAAATAATTTATGGTAATGATATTCCTTCACCATCAGCCTATTTAATCACACGTTGGGGCAAGGATCCCTATGCGCGAGGTTCCTACTCTTATCCTAGTATCGGTTCTTCTATTAAGGACTACAAAAATCTCGCAGCGCCAGTTGCAAACAGATTATTTTTTGCAGGCGAAGCAACCAGCTCAACCGATCCTAGCACCGTGCATGGAGCTTATTTATCAGGCGTTGCAGCTGCAGAGCTTATTATTCATCGATCAGGACCCTAATGGACGAAAGCTGTAGGTAGTCGTCACCACGGCTGCTCATTAATAAGTTAGCAAATTCACATAGATTCGTTCTTGATAAAGCCGAAAACGAATCAGGTTCTCTTGCGTTATTTTAATTGTTGGCGGCAGTTTAATTCAGCATTTTTCGGGAGTATTCATAGGGCCCCATATTGCTAATCTATTTGAGTTGCCTGCCACTTCTGCGCCAATTGACCGGACTGAAAATGGTTTGCCGACTGGAATTCGGATCATCGGAGGTTATTAATTATTTGTAAGATGGTAAACCCTAATTTGAAAGTGGCAGCTGGTCGCAGCTTCCGTACCCTGCCGCCTACATGGGGCCTCGATGAATCATTCATTAATATGCTCAGCCCTAATTCCGATTCCAACTAAATAGGCAGGAATACGTCTTAAAAGAGGAAACTTCTGTAATAACTTAAATACCAAAGGCAATTTGATTTGCTTGGTATTGCCTAAGGTTCTATCAATAACTCGATTTTGTATGAACACTTGCAAAGCTTGAATAAAGCGCGTAGGAAATTCGCGACGTTTTTGTATGGCTTGCAGACAGACTTCTGAATATTCATTTTTTTGGAAAGCAGGAATAAGGATATTGGCGCTTGCAACCGCATCTTGAATCGCAAGATTAATGCCTACACCGCCAATAGGTGACATAGCATGGGCAGCATCGCCAATACATAATAATCCTGGTTTATACCATTGAGACAGGCGATCAACGGTGACTTGTAATAATTTAATTTGCTCCCAGTCAGTGATTTCCTCAATGCGCTCATGCATATTCGGTAATAATTCTTCTAAATGGCGATGAAATTCCTTGATACCAGCTTCTCGATATTGATCATATTGATTTTTTCGAATGAGAAAACCACATTGCCAATAATCACCGCGTTCAAGCATGACGAGTATTTTACCTGCATCTATTCTGCCTAAGCTTTGCTTAGGATCTGTGGTTTCTCGTCGTAATTTAAACCAGAGTACATCCATGGGCGCACTTAATGTTTGCGGAAGCAGCAAACTTTTTCCACGCACAGTAGAATGTCGCCCATCAGCAGCAACCACTAGTTCTGCATAAATATCAAATTGAGTATCTTTGCTTTTTGCACGCAGGCCAATTACTTTATTTTGATCTTGGATAATATCCGTAACTTCAGTATTCATCATTAAATGAAAATGGGGATATTGCTTGGCGTGTTTGGCAATAAAATTGAGAAAATCCCATTGAGGAATAAAAGCAATGAAGGGACATTGTACTTTAAGCTTGGAAAAATCTGCAATGACAACTTTATTTGTTCCAATGAGGGCTTCTAATTGATAAGTTTCATCATGGGGAAGAGAGAGAAAATCTTGCAGCAAGCCTAATTCATTTAGTATTTCCATGGTAGAAGGATGAATCGTATCTCCACGAAAATCACGAAAAAAATCCGGCCATTTCTCTATGACGATTGTTTCAATGCCTGCTCTTGCTAGTAAAAAACCTAGCATGATGCCGGCTGGGCCACCGCCTGCAATACAACAAGTTGTCGTGATTTTCTCTATGTCCATATAATTTATCCTAGATAATTAGATCGCAATAGAAAAAGGATTAAATTTCGTCTTAACATCATAATAATCGATACGATCTTTTTGCTTCAAATAATTTGATAGTCGATAAGTGATAGGAAAGGCGCAGCATTCATAAATAACTTTAAGCGAATACATTGCAGCAATAATTTTCCAAAGATGAGAATAGGGAAGCATAAATAAAAATGCGATATGGATAAATAGGACGGTATCAATGCCAACACCTATAATGGTGCTGGTCATTGCGCGCAGCCAAAAATGCCGGCCAGAGGTAAATACTTTTAATTTTGCTAGAATAATTGAATTCGCAAATTCACCACAAAAATAACTTAGCGTTGAAGCAATGAAAACACGAAAGGTAGCATGATAAACCGTGGCATAGGCAGCTTGATGATGCCAATCTGGCGATGGATTGAGATAAATAGTGCACCAAGTTCCGACAAAAATAATCGTATTTGCTAATAGCGCCATCCAGATAATGCGTCGACTCACTTTAAAGCCATAGACTTCTGTTAAAATATCATCGAATACGTAGGTCAGGGGAAAGAAAATAAGTCCTGCGGGAAAGACGAGTGAACCGAAGCTTGCTAATTTAAAAGCGGTGAGGTTAGATAAAATCAAGAATGCGGTAAATATGATGGCAATGATAATGATGCTCCCGCTGTTTTGATAGCGGTCATCGATTGAGAGATTAGGATATGAGTGAGTCATGTGTGGGCGTCCGGCTGTGTTAGGTACAAAACCCTAACATATTAACTGAATATTGAAATTTCAGCTAGGTGGATGGGTGAAAAATGACCATATTTGAGGGTGATGCGGCTTGTGGTGGGGTGTTTTTAAAGCTCTCTCTTAAATTGAACCAACACCGCGCTAATAAGAATAATCGAAATACCCAGTATCTGTAACATAGAAATTGATTCATCCAGTAACATGACACCGACAAATACCGTTACCAGCGGCTCAAGGACAGAGATAATAGAAGCTCGCATGGAACTGATATATTTTAAGCCTTCAAGCATTAATTGAATGGGGAGGGCGGTTGCAAGAATGCCAAAGGCCAAAAGAGTGAGGCAACTTTCTATCGAATGAGGAAATACAAAATCATGCGATAGAAGCGATAATAAAAGAAAAATGCAAGCACATCCTAGACACACAATCGTGGTTAACACATTTGAATTGACCTTGGGAGAGGAAATATGTTTACTACCCATGACATAGGAGGCATAGCAAATAGCTGCAAGCATACCGAATAAAATGCCAATGATATTAAATTGATGAGTTGAAAAGTCTTGTAATAAAAATATGCCAATCACCATAGATATTAATGAAAGAAAGCTTGCTGCATTCATACTTTCTCGATTTTTAATCCATGAAGCCAAGGCCACGATGATTGGATAAGAAAAGAAAATAACCATAGCCAAGCCTGTTCCTGTCGATTGACTAGAAATAAAATAAAATCCGCTCGAACCTGCATAGCCAATGGCGCCTAAAATAAAAGTGAAAAATATAGTTTGCCTGTCAATCGGATAAGAATTTCCTTGTTTTGAATATTGCCTGGCAATAAATAAAAACATCCAAGTACCGGCGATAAAAATCGCCAAAATAGCATCGTGGAAACTGACATATCAGCCCGTAATAGATTAGTGCCGAGATAGCCAATAAATCCATATAAAATACCGGAAATAGCGACAAGAAAACTAGCAAAGAGAATTTTTTGGGTCGTATTCTGAGTATCGATTGACGCTGTATTCATGATAGATCCTTAACCGTGTCAACATTATTCCTAGTGTTGCGAATCAGCTTTTAATTCATTAATAAAAGCAAGATATCCCACTCTGTTAACAATCTCCCAAGCGCGTTTGTATTCACCATTTGGAAGGCTGGCATCTTTTGAAATAACATCCTTTAGTATAGCATTTTGATTTAATGATAAGTAAATTCCTTTTTGTAAGGCAAATAGATGTAAATGACTCAAGACTGTTTGTGATTCATTTCGATATTTTTCTAAAAGTGGCGTGTGATTTGGAAGAATAGAATCAATATAAGTATGTAAAATTTCATGCTCAATGGTACTCAGGGTGACATTCAGGCTAATGTGCTTTTTTGTAAAAGCATTTAATGAATAACGAACATTCACCATTAAGGGTTCGCTCATGGATGGAAAATTACAAAGAGACAGAGGAACCGTATAATGATTTTGCGGGAAAGATTTACCTACAATCTGTATAGCTGTGCTTAATAATAAATTTCCTTCATTATTCCAGCTTGCTTGCCATTCAGGTAATTTGCGTTTTACTTCTTCAGTCCATGCGGGAGAAATAGGGTAAGTCGTTCTCATGGTACAAACCGAATCAAATAAATAGGCGTACTTCAATTGCACAGTAGGTACAGTCGTTGCAAGGGCTAGTTTTAAGAAAAAAATTAAAGAGCAGGATAATAGGACCTTGA
>Ga0207082_1156_pt1 | contig 11886 bp, 13 predicted proteins | sample Alteio_BWMinHeat_56_FD_153588 | JGI IMG/M metagenome (GOLD analysis project Ga0207082, IMG submission 153588) | Enriched cells from forest soil in Barre Woods Harvard Forest LTER site, Petersham, Massachusetts, United States -... | ecosystem: Environmental > Terrestrial > Soil > Temperate forest >...
TCTACTTGATTTGAGACTTCGCCTACCGCTGGTAGTATTTTAACAATATCTTGCACCGTGCTTTCACGAAACGCGCGGTTAACCATTTTGCCGTTTTCAATCCAATATGTTGTTAAATGCTCGTCTTCTCTTAACATAACTAGCGTATCCGGTTTCATCTGCTCAAATAGGGGCTCTTCTTTAGACATCAAAACACGGCTATACCCATAGAAGTGGCTATGCTCCATTTTTAAATGCTCAAACACGTTTGCTTGGGCAAGCGCTTGAAGATTACTGCCAGTTAGCTTGTCGATTACTTCTTGCAAGAGTGCAATACCTGGATTTGAGTATCCATATTCTGTACCTGGATCAAATTGAAACTTAAGTGACTCACCTCGTTGGTTAATAGGCAAACCTGTTTGATGGGATAAAACATGCCGTGCCGTCAAATTTTTAGCCCGATCCACATCTTTTTCACTGAATCTTTCAAGTATTCCTGGAATAATTTCGTGGAGTGGTGTATCTAAGTTAAATTCTTTTAAACCATCAGGCAGCTTAAATTCACCTAGTCCAGGCTTAGCTTGGTGAGATTTATTATCTGCTATCAGTTTTAGTACTAAATAAGCAAATGCTGGTTTGCTGAGTGAAGCCGCCCGAAAAATTGTTTCAGGAGTCAAACCAATCTTTGATTTGTGATCAACCCCCAGCACTTTCACATCAGTTGGCCCACTACTATCAAACGAAGCGATAGATACACCTGGAATTTCGGCTTGTTTCATCAAAGCAGCAACATAACTTTCATCGATTTGAATTTTGCCACGATCATGCATTGTTATTACTCCAAGTAATTTATTAGCAAATATAACTCACCTTTGGTGACAACCATGCTAATCAGTGCAACAAATGGCAAACTTACTATGATCAACAAATTGTGCTATTTTTTATAAATTTATTCCCAACCTTTCGGTTTTAGTCCATCTAATGGCGACTTAGGATGAATAGAAGAAGATTTTTTTTCTTCTTGAGGTATACCCTGCTTCTCTATTGTATGCGTTTCCTCATCTTCTGCTGATTTCTCACCTCTATTTTCAGATGGCGTTGGTTTTGTTGAGAGTGGGGTTGGATTAAAGTGATTGATGTCTTCTTGATACACGACCTTTTCTTTGGCTTGTTGTTCTATGTTTTGTATAGGTAATAAATTTTTACTAGCTAACCGTTGAACAAAAGCATCGTATAATATCGGGGTTGGTAACGTAATAAGAAGCGACAATATATTTCCATCCTTGTCTTTCTCGATTGTTTTACAGTCAGCAGATATGCCGTTTTCTTTTTTAAACTCATTCAATTCATTTAGAATTGCATTAACAAATTTTTTCAATTCATTTTTTTGTTCTACCGATAATGAATCAGGATGACACTGTAATTTAATTGCAAGAATCCCTTTATCTCTGTCGTTATCAATCACTAATATCTTGTTTGATAATAATTCTGATATTACTTCAGGGTTGAATGTTTTTTCGCCTAACTGAGGTTGCAGACCGAGACTCATGTCGGCCACCCCCTCTTTCATTACATTAGCTGCTTGAGTCACTGTATCAGTCGTTTTGCCGGGAGTACCATCTATCACTTTACTGCCATCTTTGCTAGCCGATTCTCCTGAAGAGCCACCACCTCCTCCTCCACCACCTCCACCATGACCGAAACACTGAGGTGCTTCATACAAATATTTTCCGCAGATTCTACACTTTGGCTTGGCTTGATCTACCATATCCTTTCGTATTCGATCTTTTTCGAGTTGGTGTTTTTTCTCATCAGGCTTTTCAATTGCTATTTTATCTTTTGGCATACTTGACCCATTTGTTTAAAAATTATATGGCTCATTATAACATGATAAATTTTCAGATTTTTCTAAAGGCTATTTCTTTTCTTACATTGGTAAGTATAGCTTAATCTTTCCAAATGTTTATTCACCATGACTTACTGAAGCACATGACAATACACTCATTTTGCACTTCATTTGCACTTCAAATTTAATTTTCAGAAGGATTCTGATCGAGGTTTGATCTGTAACTCTATGATTTTATTACTGGGCTGTGTTGGGATCAAACCAACGACCAACTGATTAAGAGGCAGCAACACAAGTTTTAAGTATTTTATTTTTAATAACTTTATATCGCACGGTGTCCGTTACAAATGCATAACTGTGCACAACAGAGCATAACTGAGTCGCGCAAAAGTCGCGCAAGGATTTTTATGCTTAGTTAAGTCGATAAAATTCAAAGAAAACAGCTCTAGCAACAAATAGCAAATACCTCCCATCAAAAAATGTGCTATCATTTGATGGAACAAATTATTGAGGTATCACTATGGACACCTTCACTGTAAGAGATCTACGAGAACATACAGGGACATTAATACATGATGCAGAGGAAGGAAAACTTTCATTAGTTACCAAGCATGGCCGGCCTGTTTTTTTAGCTGTGCCATTCACCCAAGATCTTCTGGACTTGGGATTGCGCCCAGCAATTGCAATTAAGTTATATAAAGAAGAAACATTAACTTTGGAAAAAGCAGCAAAATTGGCGGGCATAACTATAGAAGCTTTTATTGAAAAATTAGGTCAGCTAGGAATAGCCACTGTCACCTATTCTGCAGATGAGATAGAAAAGGAGCTAAAAGATTTTGGCTAATAAAATTGTTATTGCCGATGCTGGGCCTTTAATCGCTTTTGAACGAACAAAACGTCTTTCTCTATTAGCAGAAACACTCGGTGAAATAATCGCTCCGCGTCCTGTTTTGAAAGAATGTCTCTCTAATACTGCTCTGCCAGGCGCAAAGGAAATTTCAGAAGCAATAGAAAAAAAATTAATTACATCTTATGACGATCCCGATACCCATCAGTATCAAAATTTATTTGATATTTTAGGGCCAGGTGAAGCAACTGCTATTATTTTAGCATTTCAATTGAAAACAGGATTGTTGATTGATGAAAAATTGGGTCGTCAAACAGCACAAAAAATGAATTTACGTATTATAGGTACTGCTGGTGTTTTATTACTCGCAAAAGAAAGAAATTTAATTAAAAAAATAGCACCGTTGATTCAGGAATTAAAGGATACTGGATACTACTTATCAGAAGGATTAATTGAAACAGTTTTGAAGCGTGCTAATGAGAAAAATTAATTCTGACGCACTCTTTTTGACATTTTATTGCTCCTAATTAATGAAGCATAAGATTGCGGGTTTTGGTAAGCCTAACGCACCACAGCTGCACTATGTAATCTCTCCCTCATCTCATTCATTTTTTTGGCTGTTTTAATTCCATTTACTGGAAACCTGTACGTCGCGAAATGATAATACACTACTTAAACACCACCACAACTGATCAAATAAAGCACTTGAAATATCCGAATTCAGCACTATATGAAGCTCATGAAGTATTTTTTCGTTTTGACATTTTATTTTCTACGGTCCTTAGCGATGTTGACCAAACCTGGCGGCGAGAAATCACTGGTGGCTGAGAATATCATGCTTCGCAAACAACTCATTATCTTAAGCCGACGTAGAAAAAGAGCTCCAAACCTGAATCAATGACAGCGATTATTTTTTGCATTTTTTACTGCAATCATCAATCCAAGTCACTTATGTAAAACTGCTATTGCCATCAAGCCATCTTTATTAATTAAATTTCATAAAGCACTTATTAAAAGAAAATATTCAGCACTCTATTCAAATAAATCAAAACGAAAACGTGGCCCCGCTGGGCCAACTCATGAATTGATACAAGCTGTTCTTGCAATGAAACAGCGTAACCCGCGCTTCGGGTGCCGACGTATTGCCATGCAAATCAATAATATGTTTGGGCTAAATATTAATAATGACATTGTCTTTCGAAATCCGCAAAACATTACAAACCATCATCAAACGATGATAGACCATCATGGCTTGCCTTTATTGGCAACATGAAAAACTCACTCTGGTCTATAGATTTTTTTCGTTGTGAATCAATCCTATTAAAATCACACTGGGTAATGGTATTAATGGATCAATATACTCGTCACATTATTGGATTTGCAGTGCATCCCGGTACATTGGATGGTATTTCTATTTGCGTGCTGTTTAATAAAATTATTTCTGGCAGTAAATTACCAAAATATTTGAGCTCAGACAATGACCCCATTTTTCAATTCTATCGATGGAAAGCGAATTTACGCATTCTTGATATTGAAGAGATAAAATCTTTGCCTTACATACCCATGTCACATCCTTTTGTTGAACGACTTATCAGAATATGCAGAAATGAACTGCTTGATCGCGTTATCTTTTGGAACGAAACAGATTTACAACGTAAGCTTGATCTATATCAGCACTATTTCAATGAACATCGCACACACATGGGCATAAACGGCAAAATACCTTTGCAAATAGCAGAAAACAAAAATGTAAACATCATCAATATCAAAAATTATTCATGGAAATCTTTTTGCCATGGACTATTTCAATTACCAATTGCTGCATAATTAATATTTAGAGACCTACAGGTTAATGCTACATAAAGTATTCTACAAGCATGTTAGACTAATAATTATTTTTTATCGCACAGTCAGCTTCATTAGCGTTATATAGATCAGTTCTTCTTGAATACTTGCCAGTAGTTGCATATACCTTACCATCAGCAGTGATATTAATAGAAAAAAAGTTGCCAAGTGAGCCTGTTAATGTAACGCTATTGTTCTGACAAATTTTGTTTATCTCATCATTATGGATAAAATAATCGCAGTCGATACCAATTGTTCCGTCCGGATTACTCTTAGAACAAGATCTAAAATAATCAATGATGTCTTTTCTAAATCCTGAAAAACAAATTTCACGGTATTGCTTACGTGCAAGTTTTTCTTCATTGCTCAATTCAGGTGCCTTATAAAAGGGATCAAAAAATGGCTTAGATTGGGAAGACGCATTTGACTCATAATTAACAGATGCCCTATCGTTAATAAGCCAATCTGCAGCAATTTCAAATTGTTTTTCTGTATGTCTTGGAAACATTCGTACCCTCGTCATTTTCTATTAAATTAAATAGAGCGGCAATGTACACGAGAGCTAGAAGAAACACAAGTTCCAGTTCAACCTTAATTTGTTGATATTGATGTTGCCAATACGTATTTTCTTGCTCAAGGCGTTCTATTTCTTTTCTAATCACTTCTTGTCTTTGAGTTTGTCCTGCTTCCGTTGAGCAAGAATACTCGTTTCGTCTTGCCATCGAAAAAGTCTCCCTATTTTCAGATATCATACTTCCTATAGTGTATTATCATTTCGCGACGTACAGGCTCACTAAAAATCGCGTGAACCGTTCCTAACCAACCCCCCAAATGTTTATTCACCATGACTTACTGAAGTACATGACAATACACTCATTTTGCACTTCATTTGCACTTCAAATTTTATTTTCAGAAGGGGTCCTGGTCGTGGTTTAATCTGTAAGTCTATGATTTTATTACTGGGCTGTGTTGGGATCGATACCTTTGACCAACTGATTAAGAGACAGCAACACAGATTTTAACTTGTTGATTATTAATAACTTTATATTCATAAGAGAGCATAAGAGTGCACTACTCAGTCGCGCAAGAATTTTTGATGTAAAATTTTCTCCAAACTAAATGGTTTGCTAGCAATCATGAGTTATAAAGCCTCTTCTTGAAGTACCTTAAGTCTCTCCAGAGGTATGCCCGTCATTTTGGCAACAAAAGCGATTTCTATTCCTTCCGATAGCAAACGCTCAGCTACTTCCAACTTACCCTCTAACTTGCCTTTATGCTTGCCTTCATCAATCAATTGCTCTGCTAATGTCATTATTTTTTCTCCAACCTCAGAGGATATTTGTGTATTGATTAGCTCAAAAAATGCTTGTTTATTTCTCAATTCCCCACGTTCTAACGCATATTGTAACACGATTGACACGTAATCTCGCCCTCCGGATTGGACAATCCGCCGTAAGAGCTCTGCAATATCTTGCAGATAAGGCAGCACATCTCTAGAAAAAATGTGCTTCAAAATAAATTCTGTAACACCTACCCAAGCATGCCGTTTTAGCTCTTCATCGTCAATCCGTCCCAGGTCGATTAACTGAAAGGGCTTGAGGAAATATCGATCAATAAGCTCTCGCGGAGCATCGACCCCATCTCGTATATCAGCTGAATAGGGATAAGGACGTTCTGCATGATAAATAACCATTGGATAAACCAAAGGTAATTTTTTCTGTTGCGTGCTTTTGAGATGTTGATCCATCACATTACATGTATATTTAAGCATGCGAAACGGCATCAACTCATCAGGACTACTTTGATGCTCAACGATTAAATAGAGATAAGCTTCTTGCCCTGCAATACTTGTTTTATACAACATATCAACCGTTGATTCCTTACGCACATCGTCAATATAGGAACGTGGTTGCAAAATCAACTGATCAAAATCAATTAATTCGCGGATATCATGGGGTAAGTATATTGTAAAAAATTCACGGGCGATGCGTGGGTCAGACATGACTGTCCGCACAAATGCATCATGCGCATGAGCGATACGTTGAGATGACATATCCATGCCTTCTTATTATTCTGTGATATGAATTCTGCCATGATAATGGAGAATGCGGAATAATTATTGGCATGGGTAGCAACAGGCTGAAACCGCTACCTAGACATCTTCTTTTGATCATTTTCTTAACCGAAGGAAGTTGTAAAAAGGTCCCTCTTTACCTTGAATTTAAAGGTGACCATCTGCCCTTTTTCCCAATACAATTTTTAGCATAGAAAATATTTAAAATTTAATTCTATTTAAACGCAAACTCACTTGAGTGACTAAGAGTTTTAAATTAGAATTCTTCACGTTAATATTCAATTTGTAAATCTATCAACATTAAAGTTAATCAAGGAATAACTATGTCTTTTGAAGTAAAATATGTTCCTGTCAGCTTAGCTGGCGTTGCTGCACCATATTAATAATTAGCTTTTGATATGGTGCTGCACAAAATACAGTACCATATCAACCCTTAACACATTTTGAATTAAAAACAATTATGATCAATTATTTTACTCCACGTCTAAAATCATTGGTAGAGTTTTGCTCTATTGATAATAAAATTTATTTTCTTAAAACGCCCGGTGTTGCTATTGAGATGGAAGATTCCTCAAAGTTTATAGCAACTGTATGTAAACTAATGGACGGAGAAAAAAATCCAGCGCAGCTAAAACAGGCTTTATCACCGTTATTTCCCAAGGAAACACCCTATTTAGAAAATTTACTTACTGTCCTGGATAACGAATATTTACTTGAAGATGTCTCAAGAAATTATCCTGATAAATTGACCGATTATGACACTACTCGATGGTCACGTAACATCGAGTTTTTTGGTGCTCATTGCAAAGCAATGGATAACAAATATTCTTACCAAGAGAAATTAAAATCAACAAAAGTCGTAATTTTTGGTCTGGGCGGCGTCGGATCGAATGTATTATATAATCTAGTTGCCATGGGAGTACACAACATCAGAGCAATAGATTTTGATGAGGTGGAATTATCAAACCTTAATCGTCAAATTATCTATAATGAATCTGACATTGGTCAATTAAAGTCAGTCGCTGCTAAAAATAGAATCTTACAATTTATACCAGATGCTAATGTTGAAGTTATTAATAAAAAAATTTCTTGTGGTATGGAAATTGAGGAACTTATTTCCGGGCAAGATATTGTTATAAGCGCAATAGATCAGCCACGTGAAAAAATAATGGATTGGTTCAATGTAGCCTGTGTAAAGCAGAATATACCTTTTCTATGCGGAGCATTAGATAGTAGGCTGGCTATATATTATACTATTATTCCAGGGCAAACTGGTTGCATTGAGTGCTGGAAAGCTAGTGCAAGCAAATCCAATTTTATGTTTCAAAATTTAATTCAAGAAGAGGGTTTCGTACCTTCTGCGTCACCAAATGTTGCGATAATGCCATTTATATCAATAGTCTCTGGTTTAATAGCAAGTGAATTTTTAAAAATTGTCACTGGGGTTGCTGAGCCACAATCATTAGGGAAACTATGTGCATTTGATTTCATTTCATCACAAATTACGATTTCTGAAAGTTGGCAGAAAAATCCTGCTTGCTTGATGTGTTAAATGGATTAAAGCTGGAATGATCGTAATGCCCAGCTTCGATTTTATCCTTCAGAATAATTGCTACAATACTTATACATGGCGCAGCAATTACTGCAAAAATTATTTTGTATATGTATGTATAAACGACCAAGTGGAGCAATTTAGAAAATGCAATAACCCCAGATAAGGCAATGAATACTGAGATAATAAGCATGACTGCCTCCCCGATAGTTGAAGACCCAATACTTCTTAGCCAAAAATATCGGCCATTTGTTATGATTTTCCATTTTGAAATAAGATATATATTGATAAATGCACCTGATAAAACTCCAATTGTTTGAGCAACTACAGCTCTTAATAATGATCCTAAGACTTGTATATAAGCAATCGTTTGCACCTGATTAGTTGAAGGAATATGGCTAATCAACAATACTAATATTGCAAAGATAAAATCACATACAAAACCATACCATATAATTTTTTTTGCCATCTGATAACCATAAACTTCAGCGACAACATCCATGATCGAATATGTCAATGGGAAAATTAATGAAGAAGCTGCCCCTATAATTGAACCAAACTCTATTATTTTATATGCAAAAACCATTGATGATAAATCAATTGCAATGTAAATCATTGCGATTAACACTAAATACTCATAACCTTTATGCATTATATTCACAGAATTATTTCCAAACTGATTTAGCAACACGTAAAAAGTTTTCACCAAGAATATTATTAATTTCTCTCTCTAAGTAACCTCTTTTTTCTAATAAATCTCCAATCTCAGGAAACTGTTCAGGCTGCGCGACAACAACATCATCAAAATCATATTTCTTTGGAAAAGTATCAGGATTATTTTTTACATATTTTTTAATTTCTTCTTGATTAAATACACAATCTAACCCTATGCCAACATGCTCCACACCCACCTTCTGAGCTACATAATCGACATGTTCAACAATTTTTTCGGTACTTACGTCATTGTTTCCCAAAAATATCCCAATCCCATTTATTCCTATAACACCTCCTATTTCTGCACAAGCAATAATTTGCTCATCAGTAATGTTTCGAGGATGATCAACAAGTTTTGCTGGGTTTGAATGTGAAAAAATGATTGGATAATTTGATAATTCCATAATTTCCATGCTAGTTTTATATCCAACATGAGAACAATCTATCAACATACCAACATTATTAAACTCTTTAACAAGTTGCTTTCCAAATTTAGTTAATCCCATGTCATTATCAAGACAGCCACCACCTGATGCATTATTATTGTTATATGCAAAAATCATTTGCCTGACACCTAATGTATACAATTGCTCGATCATTTCTAGTTTATCATTTAGTAAATTACATCCCTCTATATCAAAAGCTATGCTTAATTTATTTATTGATTGGCATTCAACTATTTGTTGGATATTTTCAATAAGCATGTATTCATGACTACGACTTAATATCCACTGATGAAAATAATTGATTAACTCAATGGTTTCTGCTTGACTTGTAAGATCAAATCCTACATTTAAAGAAACAAAATTTACACCTGAATTTTTATAACGATGTAGAAATGATAAATCAGCACCTATTTCAAATGGTGGGCAGCTATGCGCATCCCAACGAATGGGATGAGAACCAGATTGAACAATATCTTTTGATGGATTCATTGCCTGTTACGCCTACATAATACCAATAAATTCCGTATTCATTTGAAATATTTTTATATTTATTTAATATTTTTCTTACAGAAATATATTGCATCTTGTGAGCATTCATAGCCAGCGATATAACTAATGCTGTTGATATCTTCTTTACTCAGTTTGTTAATAAGCTCTTTATCCATTACAATTTGATTAGCTGTTTTTATCACAAGGGCATCACTCTCTGCTTCTTTCAGTTTAAATATCATTCTGTTTAATTTCTCACAGAATTCTTGCATCATAATTTTGTAGTTCGGCTTTTTGATTTGTTCACAAGCAAAATAAGTAATAGTTCGAATATCTTTTTTAGAAAATCCTTCTAATAGCCAATCGACAGCAACAATTTCTTCTGGTGAGCATTCAATAATCGAGGATTTGCCTATAACTTGAATGATTATTCTATATCGGCCAGATAGAGACTGTTTTATTTCAACAATACGATAAATATTGTTTTCTTGAGTCTGTTGGAGCTCATTGTATTTTTTTAATAGTAAAGCTGTATATTCAACAATTGATGAAATTTTAAAACGCATATTAATAAATCCCTATTATTATCAAATCTCACAATCCCGTTTTACTTGTACTACAACACTCAAAATCTTGTCATCATTATTTAGGTGAGTCATTTTATATTGATCGAAGTCCGGACTCAACGGCTTTAAATAACGATCTCCTGCATCAATCAATAATTGTCTAAATATCATCTCAGAGTAATTAGCAAGTTTTGCAATCACATAGCTTCGATCCTTTGCTTGCTTCTCTGGATCAGTAATTAAAATAGTATTTTTTGGAAATACAGGGTCCATTGAAGCGTCTTTAATCTTTAAAGCAAATCCAGCTTTTCCAACAGCAGCATCTGTTAAAATGAATTCGTTATTGCTCATCTTATCTTTGTTAATTAGCCAATTTAAAGCATCTCCCCATTCTAAAAGCGGCACTTTAGATACGTGATCTAACCAGGAAATAGGCTCATGCCCCTTTAATTGATCAACACTAATTGAAAAAAAACTCGCGATAGGCTCCAAGCTTGACAAATGTGGGTGCTCGCATGCTCCAGTCGCGATACGATAAACAGTCGGCTGAGGTAAATTCACTCGCCTGGCTAATTCTGCCACACGGATTTTTTTCTCAGTCATAAGACGATTTAGGATTTGACCAATTCTTGTATTCCTCATAATGGCAGATTATCTCACAATTTTAATTCAAATTCTATTCAATAATTAATTGACATGAATATTTTAAATAAATAATATTCGAAATATGTATTTTTTGACTTGTTCAGAGCCCTAAAAGATAATATAGACAAGAAATACAAAATGAGAGGACTTAAGGTGAACCAATCTGGCGGCAACCAGATTGGTTCGAGTACAACTAAAATTGAGGACTGTACTATCCTCGTGGTCGATTATATTACATCGATACGGATGATGTCATGTCCTCGCTGGATTGCGAGGTTACTATGATTTTTCATTATTTACATAAGGAGTTCATCTGCTCTATTAAAGGAGATACAGGCATGAATTCTACAGTAAGAACACATTGTCACGACACTTCACCACCCGAAGAAGCCATTCCCAGAAAAAATGCCTATGCATTTCCTTTAATATTTTCCGTTAAGAATGAACGGAAAATATTGAAAGCTATTTTATTGGAACGGTTACAAAAATTATTTTGCGAGGTATTTCATAAGCTAATTCAGCACAATCAGAATAATTCTTCAATAGAGTGTTACACAATGGACAGTCAAATTATTCGGCTCCTGATTCATAGTATCGTTGAAACGGGAGAATATACACTAGAAGGAATTGCATATTACACTAGAATTCCCCTTGACATCATTTTTGAAGCGGCTTGCGGTACTAGCAATCAATTTTCTATCACATTATGGGCAAGGATTGCAGAACTATACCTTCAAGTAAGACCAGACATTGCAAAGATGCTATTTGACAAACTACTAGAAATGAAAAATAAAAATGACTCTGAACTTTTATCATTACTTAATGAATCGTAGTGAAATAAAACTTACTTTTACCCATTAAACAGAAAGAACTGATATTCTTC
>Ga0207082_1157_pt1 | contig 11861 bp, 10 predicted proteins | sample Alteio_BWMinHeat_56_FD_153588 | JGI IMG/M metagenome (GOLD analysis project Ga0207082, IMG submission 153588) | Enriched cells from forest soil in Barre Woods Harvard Forest LTER site, Petersham, Massachusetts, United States -... | ecosystem: Environmental > Terrestrial > Soil > Temperate forest >...
ATTCCATGGACATATTAATAAGTTTGAAATTTTCTTAACATTCATAGAAAAAATGAATGCTGCTCATTCTGATGAAGAAAAGAGGGAAATTTGCCAAGAATTTATAGAAATCTTATGGAAGGATTATATTCTTCATGTCGATTTTAAAAAAATGAATGGTTTTGGCTTCTATCTTCCTACGACTGATTTCTGTGGTAATGCTTTTAAAGAAGATGGATCGCTGGTCAATCCTATTCCTGGAAAGGATTTTCCGATGACGAGAGAGTATTTAGAAAGCTTAAATAATACCTCAAACCATGCATGGACATGTATGCCAGCGAATCAAGATGGTTCTTTTATTTCTAATGATATTGCGCATACAAAAAGTGAAAAGATTTCACCTTATAATATGGGTTATTTGCATAAGCCTGAGATGAGAGTAAGGCAATCTCGTCAGTTGGGATTATTTGCGCGAGCAACAGGTATCGCCTACACAGCAAACACGTCTTCAATCAATACTAGAACCTCCATGCCTGCGCGACCATCCCCTGCTTCAAATCAGGGACGTTCACGATTTACGCTTTTTGCAGGAGCAGTTGGATTACTTGGCGCAGCTGCGGGAGCAATATGCGTCGCTACTTATGCTAAAAAACGTTAAAACTACAATTTAAATATATTTTCAAATAATAGTTTCGACTTTCAGTTTGATAGGTCTTGAGTCAATTGTTTTTATAATTCGATATCTACCATGTCCAGGATTGATGACATATTCGCTTTCTACAATTCCTACTGACTCAAGTAATTGAATGTCTTTATCAATAGCTGATCTGCTGCGATGTAATTTATGGGCTAGCTTTGAAATAGAATCTGGTTTATTCCTAATAGCAGCAAGTAAAGCCAATTTTGTTGCTGTGAGAAACTTAATTAAATCATTGGGATCTTCAAAACTGATCACTCTTCTTGGCTGTATCGATTCACCTTTATCCAGGAGTTTAGCTGTATTTTTTCCGCGTACAAAAAAATCCTCCAAGGATTCGGTTTTGATTTTATATACAATTTCATTACTTTTTTCTGGCTTGCTCATGTAGCACCTCAAATTCTTGCTGAAATCGTTCTTCTATATTGATGAAGCTTCTCGCACAGATGTTATATTGTTAATACGGCTGATATTATTAAGGAGTAACTGATATATTTCAATACACTTAATAAAATCAATATAAGAAAAATTAGCTTTATTAGCTGAATGATAGGCATTTCTTAGGGTCGCAGCCCAAGTGTAATGAAAGCCCTCACCTTTTTCTTTTAATATCTCGAGTTGCTGTTTTAAGAGATTAACCTGAGCTTGTTTATCATTCATATAAAAATCATGAAGAGCAGGCGGATAAGTAACAACCGCAGCAATTTCTTTTAAGGTAGCAAGATAGACAGAAAAATTACCGATACTTTTATCAAAATAGCCTAGCGATGCCCAAAAAAAAGTTTTAATGAGATTGAAGCAGCTCACATTATAATTCGGTCTAAAAAAAATAGAAGAAATCTCACTAGGGTGAATGCCTAGAGCATTAAAATCGACAGGTACTGAGGCGCCCAAGGTATAAGTAGCATGCAATTCTATGGGTTTATTAAAAGCTGTGTCTTCAAGAATTTCTTTAATGCCTTGAAAGCCCGTGCCAAGGATAAGATAGTCACATTGCTGTGTTACATTGTTGCCTTCTTCATCAATAAAATGTGCTGTGGTTTGCGTATCACCTTCATTTCTTTCAAAGGAAATGAATTTATGTCTCCTTTTAATAGTGATGCCATTTCTCTCTGCTGCATTAAGAAGAGCATGCAACAAATGATCGATCCTCACGCAGCAATATTTTTCTACTAGGGGCAAGGAGGTATTATAATCATAGATATACGCTTTGGGATCTTCTACATTGAATAATTCTTCCCTAATAAAAGGAAGTAATTTTTCTAGGGATTCTTCACGAAGATAGATCAGGGCCTTGTTAAGATTATCAATGTCTTCTTCAGGACGTTTCTCGTATATTGTGATGTTGGTTGCGATCGTTTCTTGGTTTAATGCTTGATTAAAGAGGTTGGCATAAGCTGCGCCAGTCAAACTACCGCCGACAATGATAATTTCCTTACGACTTTCCATGAAATGCCTTGATAGAAATAAAAAAATTTATAATAGGCGGTATTCTATATTAAAAAAAATCATATACAAGCTTTGATTACTTAAACCGTAATCCCTATCAACTTCCCAATAAAGAAAGTCAAGCCACCCGTGATAACACCCAGCAGCAACATTCTCAATCCTGATAATATGGGCGGCCGATTGGTAAATAAACTGATGATGCAGCCAATGACGAATAAAGTAATCGCCGTTAAGCCAATACAGGAAAGTAAATTCCATGAAGTGTTTGAAAATAAAAATGGCAGCAAAGGAATAAAAGCACCGATACTAAATGAAATAAAGGAAAAAACAGCAGCACCTACCGGCGACACCAGATCTTCTGGATTTAATCCTAATTCTTCACGTGCCAGAGTGTTAAGGCCTGTTGCTGGGTTATCAATCATGAGTTTTGCTAATTTATTTGCATCGTCTACCGACAAGCCGCGCGCTTGATAAATTAAACTTAATTCTTCTTTTTCTTCCTCGGGATATTCTTCTAACTCTTGTTTTTCAAGTGCGATTTGATATTCAAATACTTCACGTTGTGAGCGCACAGAAATATATTCTCCTGCACCCATAGAACAGGCACCCGCTAGTAAACCTGCTACACCCGCTAAGATAATAGTATGAGAATTAGAATTGGCGCCTGCCATACCCAAAATTAAACCAAGATTGGAAAGCAGCCCGTCATTAATACCAAAAACAGCTGCACGCAAATTACTAGCAGAACTTGAACCCGTATGCTTATGTTCAGAATGATATTGAGTGAAGACAGACATACCGCGGATTTTCATGGCAGATAAAATGCCATGCATGTTTTCAGCACCCAGTAAGGCAACTAATTGTACGACCAAGCGAACGCGAAAATCAGGTTTATAATTTAATGAAAGCGATTTATCTGTTATTTTACTTTCCCAGACAGCAGCTTGTTTTTCAGCAGCATCTTTCAAATCAAGAAATAATTTTCGATGAAGTATATTTTGTTCATAGTTTGCCATCATTCCATAGAGATAAGCGGAGCGCATTTCTTCTTGCCAATTGCTATAAGCTTCCATAAAAATTCCTCATGTGGATTGTTTACTTGCAATAAAATGATTAATTAATTTTCCGGCAATACTAATGTTGGATGAAGGTCTGCCTGGTAATTGATCATAGCGATACCAACCTGCTTCTTCAATTTCACGAGAATCAATAATCAATTCGCCGCCAGCATATTCCGCCATAAATCCAATCATCAAAGAATCTGGAAAAGGCCAGGGTTGGGAACCAAAATACTGTAAATTTCGAATATCGATATTCACTTCTTCATGCACTTCACGATGAATGGCTTCTTCTAGATTTTCGCCTGCTTCAACAAAGCCTGCAATTAAACCATAGACACCTGGTGTGAAATGCGGGCTGCGAGCCATTAGCAATTCATCACCACGTTGAATTAAAACAATAACAGAGGGAGAGATGCGAGGATAAGCAGCCAAGCCACAATGGGGGCATAGTCTTTCAAAACTGGTGGATTGATGGATAGTTGGATTGCTGCAACGACCGCAATATTGATGGTTTTTGTCCCAATTAATCACTGAATAAGCTTTGACGACAATGTGATACCACTCTGGATCGAGTAATTCAAAAGATTTTCTTAGGGGAACCAGGGCAAAGTGATCAGCAATGTACGCATCGTCAGCGATTTCAGCGCAATAACATAATTGATGATTAAATTCGCCTAAAAGATGCTGTCTTAATAGAATAGAAATAGGCTGAGAACTAGGTAGGCTAAGATGATCACGATCTCTTACAAAGAGTAAGCGATCTTGCTGAAAGATAAACCAGGATGCTGAAGTTTTCATAGGTCAACGATAAATTATTTGACCCTTGAAAGCTAGTACTTGATTTTATTCAATGGCAAAATAAAAGTCTACCTACAAGGAAGATACAATGACCGTAAAAACAGCAAGTTTGCCGCATGATATTTTAAATGTCGTGAAAGATAAGGGCACAGAACGGCCTTTCACAGGTGAATATAATGATTTTGGTGATGCAGGTACGTATTTATGCCGTCAATGCGGCCTGCCATTATTTTATTCTCAAAGTAAATTTCATTCAGGTTGCGGCTGGCCTAGTTTTGATGACGAAATTAAAAACACCGTGACGCGCGAAACAGATACTGATGGTAGACGAACAGAAATTCTCTGTGCTCGCTGTCATGCGCATCTAGGTCATGTGTTTACTGGTGAAGGACTAACCGCTAAAAATTTACGTCATTGTGTGAATTCATTGAGCTTGGATTTTGTGCCCGTTGCTGATGTGAAAGATACAGAAGAAGCCATTTTTGCAGCGGGATGTTTTTGGGGTGTTGAATATTATCTACAAAAATTACCTGGCGTATTAAGAACAGAAGTAGGTTATACCGGTGGTCATCAATCTCATCCTAGTTATAAAGAGGTGTGTAGCGGCACTACGGGGCATTATGAAGCACTTCGTGTCTTGTATGATCCCACTCGCTTGAGCTACAAAGATTTAGTCAAATATTTTTTTGAAATTCATGATCCACAACAAAAAAATGGCCAGGGCCCTGATTTGGGCTCGCAATATCACAGCGCAATTTTTTATTATGATGATGCGCAAAAGAAAGCTGCCTTGGAAGTTATTGCTGAATTGGAAAAAATGCAATATCAGCTTGCAACGCAAGTATTGCCTGTGAGCGTGTTTTGGCGTGCTGAAAATTATCATCAAGATTATTATACGAAAATGCAGAAAGAACCTTATTGCCATCGCTATGAAAAGAAGTTTAAGTGAGGCAATAACTCACGTGGGGTTGCACAGGTGTTCGTCGTTGCGAGGAGTGCTTTTTACGACGAACACCTGTGTAGAATGCCCCACGTGAGTTCTTACAATTTTTTAAATCAAATCCAACTGACAACACCTCGCCAATGCCCCACTTTGTACCAAGGCCTTAGCCCTAGCAATATCAGGCGCAAAATAGCGATCACTTTCATAAAATGAAATTTGCGCACGAACCAAGCGATGCACCTCTTCTAGTAACACAGATGTTTTCAAGGGGCGTAGAAAATCGAGTGCTTGGCAAGCCGCTAATAATTCAATGCCAATAATGGCTGCTGCATTTTCTGTCATGGATAATAAACGTCTCGCTGCATAAGTTGCCATGCTAACATGATCTTCTTGATTCATAGATGTAGGAATACTGTCGACACTAGCAGGATGCGCCAAGGATTTATTTTCACTTGCTAAGGCGGCAGCAGTCACCTGTGCCATCATAAAACCAGAATTAATACCAGCTTCTTTGACAAGAAAGGCAGGTAGGCCGCTAAAATGTGGATCCATCATGAGAGCAATTCGCCGCTCAGATAAGGCAGCTATTTCTGCAATAGCAAGCGCAAGCGTATCAGCAGCCAAGGCAATCGGTTCAGCATGAAAATTACCGCCCGATAAAATTTCATTTTGTTCGGCAAATATGAGGGGATTATCAGACACACCATTTGCTTCATTTAAAAAAATACTTTGTGTAAATAAAAGATGTGAAAGACAGGCACCCATCACCTGCGGTTGACAGCGAAGAGAGTAAGGGTCTTGCACTTTATTGCAATCATGATGTGATGCCGGTATTTCGCTCCTTGCTAATAAATGACAAAAAATTTTCGCCGCGATAATTTGTCCTTCTTGTCCGCGAATTGCTTGAATACGAGCATCAAAGGGAATGTGGCTTGCTCGCATGGCGTCTACTGATAAAGCCCCAGTAATGATGGCATTAGTAAACAGTGTTTCTGTTTTCAACCAGGCATCAATCGCAAGTGCAGTTGATACTTGCGTTCCATTTAGTAATGCTAAGCCTTCTTTTGGGCCTAATTGCAAAGGGTTTAATTCAGCCTTTGCTAAGGCAAGTTCTGCGGAAATAATCTGTCCTTCATGACGCGCTTCACCAAACCCTAATAATAAGGCACTGAGATGTGCAAGCGGTGCAAGGTCACCAGATGCACCCACTGAACCTTGTGCAGGAATGCAAGGATAAATTTTCTTGTTATACAAACGCAGCAGAGCATCAATAGTTTCAAGACTCACACCAGAATAGCCACGTGCAAGACTATTAATTTTTAAAGCAAGAATCAATCTGACAATATCATCATCTAATAATTCACCGGTACCTGCCGCATGCGACAAAATCAATTTTCTTTGTAAACTTGCTAACTCATTCGATGAAATACCTGTGCTTGCGAGTGCACCAAAACCCGTGTTAACACCATAAACAGTTTTATTTTCTGCAACTACCCTGTGAATCACTTGCTGTGCTGCTTTAATCTTAGCATGACATTCATCATCCAAGATCAAGCTTGTATTTTTATCAATTAATTCACGAAAATTGGCAAATGTTAATTGTCCTGGTCGTAAAGAAAATATCATGAGCTTCCTTCCATAGGAATTTTTAAACCCTGTTCTTTTGCGCACTTAATTGCAATTTCATAGCCTGCATCTGCATGACGCATGACACCTAAGGCGGGATCATTGCTCAGCACGCGTTCTAATCTTTTTGCAGCAGCATCACTGCCATCTGCAACAATGACCATACCTGCATGTTGAGAATAACCCATACCTACACCGCCGCCATGATGAATGCTGACCCAAGTAGCACCGCTCGCACAATTTGCTAAGGCATTAAGTAGCGGCCAATCAGAAACTGCATCTGAGCCATCCCGCATATTTTCAGTTTCACGATTGGGACTTGCAACAGAGCCTGAATCCAAATGATCGCGGCCAATCGCAATCGGCGCTGTTAATTCACCCTTTCTGACCATTTCATTAAACGCCAATCCTAAGCGTGCACGGTCCCCCAATCCTACCCAGCAAATTCTTGCGGGCAAACCTTGAAAGTGAATATGCTGTCTTGCCATATTAATCCAATTTAATAAATGGCTATCATGTGACATTAATTCTTTTACTTTTTCATCAGTGCGATAAATATCTTCTGCATTACCAGATAGGGCTACCCAACGAAATGGGCCAATACCTCGACAAAATAAGGGACGAATATAAGCAGGCACAAAGCCAGGGAAATCAAAGGCATTAGTTACGCCCATGTCTTTTGCCATCTGACGAATATTATTGCCATAATCAAAAACAGGAATGCCTTGCTGATGAAAGGCAAGCATGGCTTTAACTTGTATGGCCATGGATTCTTTTGCCGCTTGAATTATTTTAGCAGGATCATTTTTGCGGCATGTTGCTGCTTCTTCCAAAGTCCAAGCTCGTGGTAAATAGCCATTTAAGGGATCATGCGCACTGGTTTGATCAGTCACTAAATCAGGTTTGATGTTTCGCTTAACTAATTCGGGATAAATATCTGCTGCATTTGCAAGTAAAGCCACTGAGATGGCCTTGCCCTCTTTACAATGTGTTTCAATGAGATGTAGTGCTTCATCTAAGTTATGGGCTTGTTGGTTCAAATAACCGGTTTTTAAGCGGCGAGATATGCGTTCTGGATCACATTCAATGGCTAAGGTGGATAGACCAGCCATAGTCGCAGCGAGTGGTTGTGCACCGCCCATGCCGCCCAAGCCAGCCGTCAGAATCCATTTGCCACTAGCATGACCCGCAAAATGCTGTCGTATTGCTTCCACAAAGGTTTCATAAGTGCCTTGCACAATGCCCTGGCTGCCAATATAAATCCATGAGCCTGCTGTCATTTGTCCAAACATCATCAAGCCTTTTTTATCTAATTCATTGAAGTGGTCCCAGGTGGCCCAATGAGGAACTAAATTTGAATTAGCCAATAAAGCACGCGGCGCATCCTTATGCGTTTTAATGATACCAATTGCCTTGCCAGATTGAATCAGTAAGGTTTCATCATCATTTAAATTAGTGAGAGCAGTGACAATGGCATCATAGCAGGGCCAATTGCGAGCGGCGCGGCCAATACCGCCATAAACAACAAGTTCACTTGGATTTTCTGCGACTTGAGGATCTAAATTATTCATCAGTAAACGTAGTGCTGCTTCTGTCAACCAAGTTTTTGCCGTTAATTGCGTACCATGTGCGGCACGAATTTTACGTGAGGGATCATGACGTAAATTATTTTCCGGCATATTGTCTACCTTTATGATGATGGATGATTTCAAAAATTAAATGCGCCGCTAATTTTGCTGTGCGTTGATCGATGTCATAAGTTGGCGACAATTCTGCTAGATCATAACTGATGACCTGTCCTGATTTTGCAAGTTCGCGTATCCAAGGGATAAGATGCCAGGGCGTTAGACCAAATACTTGCGGTGCACTGACACCAGGTGCATAACTCGCAGCAAAAACATCCAAGCAAATACTCATGTAAATTATTTTATTTTCTTGAAGGAGATGATCCATGAAGGTCTGTACTTTATTATTTTCATCATGAATAATTTCTTCTGCTAGTAAAGTTTTAACTTGATGTTCTTTTGCGGTATCAAATAAAAGAGAAATATTGCTCGCAGGTTGAATGCCTAGGCAATTGTAATCAAAAATTTGCTGCCGAATTTTTTCGGCGAAAGCAATTTGTAAAAACCCTGTGCCTGAGCTGCCCTTGTTTTCTGATAATAATGGCCGCATATCAAAATGCGCATCAAAGTTCATAATGCTTAATGCTTCTTTGGGATAAGCATGAACAATACCTTGATAATGTCCAAAGGCGAGTTCATGTCCGCCTCCCAAGACAATGGGTGTGATATTGTGCTGTAATAATTCGGTGATAGCATGAGCGAGAGCGAGTTGGGATGCTTCTAAATCTTCATCTATGCAAGTGATATCACCCGCATCATAGCATTCAATGTCAGTTTGTAATGGCAGTTTGGCTAGGGCTTCTCGAATAGCAGCGGGACCCTTGGCTGCACCAACACGACCAAGATTACGACGTATGCCCTCATCACAAGCAAAGCCAATTAAGCCAAAACGAGTGCTAGTTGAGGGGGCAAGATGAGTGTCTGTTAGATCATATAATTTCATTAATTGAAAAAAACAAGAGGCATTGAGAGATATCAATGATTTGTTGGAGAGGAAAATACTGATCAAAGAAGAAGGTGGTGGCCGAAGTACGAGTTATAAACTTTGCAGTGTGAATTTACCTCATTAGAATGATGTGGTCACTTCTTCTTATAACGCACATCAGCATCCTTTGTCGCAGCTTTCATAACTTTTTTTCTGGTTTTTTCATCCCCTTTCTTAAAAATAGTATTAGCCGTCACAGTAGTTTGAGTCTTAGTAGGAGCTGCCTGGTTATTGCGCTTAGGTAAGGGCCCGGGATTGCGTTGCATATTTTCTGATACTGCCTCGTCCTTTTTCACAATATTAGGAGAAGATGCATCCACCTTATCTATTTTAATTTCTTTCGTTTCCTTATCTTTGCCGTCTTTATTTGTTGCACTCTTTTCCCATTCTCTAAAAGATTTGAAGCCATTTACTAACGTTGAATCTTGTTCTAAGGCTGCTACTATCTCTGGCGTAATTCGCGAATCATTCATGAGAAGCTGTGCGACTTCCTGATGACCATTCCTAATAGCTCTATTAAGCGCATAGTTATTATTAGCTGTAGGATCAATCTTAAAATTGCTTAAAAGTAATTCTACAACTTCTGCCTGACCACCTGCAGCAGCCCGTTGAAGCGCTTGATTATCACGAGCTGTAGGATCAAACTCGACCATCAAGTAAAAGACAGCGGACAACCCCTGCATAGCCTCTTTGAGCAGCGTCTATAAAAGCCAAGTTAAAAGCACGGCAAGCATCTTCATCATCTGTAACATTGACTCGACGATCTTTTAAAAGAAGATTTACAATTTTCTCATTACCTATACGAACAGCTTTACAAATCGCTTCATTCTTTCGAACAGAAGGATCAACACTCGGATGTTTCAAAAGAAGCTCGATAATTTCAATGCGATTAGCATTGGTGATCGCTGCATTGTCATCAGCAGCAGGATCAACTAGTCCATTATCTAAAAAAAAATTTACAGTATCTATCATGCCAGTTTCAACAGCGCATATGAATGCTGAGTTATAAGTTGTAGTTTTCTTAGTATCAGGCCGCACATCATCAGCAACAAGCTTCTCCAAGATGTCCGCCTTATTGTTCTCGGCAGCACAATAAATCGCCGTATGGTATGCATCAGCACTAATATTCTTTCCTAAAATATGCTCTAACACTGTGACTTTTTCATTTTGTATTGCATATTTAATCGCTATAGGCAACAACGAATTGAAATCGAGACGTCCGGTCGACTGCTGAACAATACCCCTCATGATAGTGTCAACATTAGCACTATCGCCTCCATCTATTGCCCTGTATAAGTCCTCATAAGTATATGAATGTTGCATGCTCTTCTCCTCAATTATTTTAAATGCGTCTTTTTAATTTAGTTTTAAAAATCAAACTACTATTGATAATTATACACCAAGAATCAAGCGGTACAAATGCTAGTATAAAACAATAAATTAGAACGACAGGATTAACCTAGCACCTCCCCCTCTTTCACCACCTCCCTCAACACTTCATTTCCCATATAATAAATCAACTCATTCGGGTGCTTCATTTGCCAAATGGCAAAATCCGCTATTTTACCTATTGCTAAACTGCCATGTGTTTTTTCCAATCCCAAGGCACGTGCTGCATGCTGCGTCACACCCAACCAAGCTTCTTCAATGGTCATGTGAAATAGAGTGCAAGCCATATTCATAATCAGGGGCAAAGATAAAATAGGTGAAGTGCCGGGATTACAATCTGTTGCAATGGCCATCGCCACACCATGTTCACGCAATGCTGCAATAGGCGGGTGTCTCGTTTCGCGTAAATAATAAAATGCACCTGGCAATAAAACAGCGACCGTATTTGCTGCAGCCAGTGCTTTTACACCTTGAACATCAATATGTTCTAAATGATCCGCAGATAAAGCCTGATATTTTGCAGCTAATTGCGCACTGCCACTACAAGATAATTGTTCTGCATGACATTTGACAGCCAATCCATATTGTCTTGCTGTTTTAAATACACGTTCAGTTTGTATTAAATTAAATGCTATTTTTTCGCAGAAAACATCGACCGCATCAGCTAATTTTTCTTTTGCAATTTCAGGAATCATTTGTTCGCAAATTAAATCGATATACTCATCAGCTCTAGCAAGATACTCATGAGGAATCGTGTGTGCGCCTAGAAATGTTTTAGCGATAGTCATAGGCATGTGTTCTGCAAGATGACGCATGACATCTAATATTTTTAATTCAGTCTGCCAATCTAAGCCATAGCCTGATTTAATTTCAACTGTGGTCACACCATGTTTTAAAAAGCTGTGCAAGCGTTTAGAACTTTCTTGAAATAATAACCCTTCTGTTGCTGCTCTCGTTGCTGCGACTGTTGATTTAATACCACCGCCTTGTCGTGCAATATCTTCATAGCTTGCACCTTGCAAGCGCAATTCAAATTCATGTGCGCGATCACCGGCATAGACGGCATGTGTATGGCAATCGATTAATCCTGGCGTTAAACAAGTGTGTTCCAAGTCATAAACATTTTCTGCTAGCGATTCTGGTTTGCCAGGTAAATCCTGATAGGCGCCAAGCCAGGCAATTCTTCCCTTAGACACTGCAATTGCGCCTTGTTTGATAAAACCTAAGCCTTGCTCGCAAGTCGCTAATGAGCCGTTGAGCCAGATTGCATCCCATTGCATTTTCATTTCTTTTACCATGTTAATGATAT
>Ga0207082_1160_pt1 | contig 11610 bp, 4 predicted proteins | sample Alteio_BWMinHeat_56_FD_153588 | JGI IMG/M metagenome (GOLD analysis project Ga0207082, IMG submission 153588) | Enriched cells from forest soil in Barre Woods Harvard Forest LTER site, Petersham, Massachusetts, United States -... | ecosystem: Environmental > Terrestrial > Soil > Temperate forest >...
CAAATTTATCATCCACTGGCGGTGGTGGTGCTATTGTATTATCGATATCAGATTCATGGGTATGCACTACATCTAATATTTCAGGAGCTTGCTGAATGGTGTTGATATTATTATTTAATGTATCTGATTCTTGAGCAATGTTAGTCTCTATAATTTCAGGAACCTCATTTCTTTGCTCTTGAATAATGAGATTCTCTGTATTATTTTTCGCTGTTTGTTGTGCCTGTCTCTCACTCGTTGTTGTTTCCTTTGTTGTTTGCTCTACTCCCGTATCTTCTACTTTTATTTTTTTAGGCTTACGTTTTTTGGGTGATTGTTTTTTGGGTGATTGTTCGGATAATGTTTCGTTTTTCTTTTCTTCTTTTTTTTCTTCTTCTTTTATATTTTTATTTGCTAGTTGTTCAGCTACTCCCAATTCTGTAATTAAATCCTCTAGTATGGGTATGTGTCCCCGCTGGGTCCATGTCTTCTCGCTTGGGTTGTATCTACCACCTAGAGCATTCAACGCGATTTCATTTTCTGTAAAATACGATTCATCATTTTGAATATTCGGGTATAGCATTACTAACTGTTTTACAATTGAACTGATCCCATCCATTTTGATTTTGGTGGAGATACTCTGCAGTTTTTGAAATTCTTGACACTTCTCCCAAATTCTAACTATTGATGCATGTCTATCTATCTTCGTTTGCCGATTCCAAGAAACACCCCATGGCTCCTCACTCGCGTCATATAACTTTTTTAACTCCGTTTCTAGTAAGCCATACGTATTTTCAATCTCGTCTTCTATCTCTTCCAGTTGTCGACCTATCATCACCCGACTCCTCTGATTATAGTTGTTATACCATTCATGGTCTTACATTGTATCAGCAATTATCTCACACATATATATCCTAAATATAGCACATTTACTATGCAACTTTTGTACAATCACATGCTTTTAGCCTCAGCACGAATGGGCTAACCGCATGCTTACATCGTAACAAACTAAGTTTAAGATAATATTTACGTTTTTGGCACAATAGGTCAGGAAAAAATACAATCTAAAATAGGTTGATCGAATAGTTACAAACCTTTAGATATAGATATTTTTTATAGTGGGGTCTCTACTATCAGCCTCATAGAGTCCATTGTCCATAGAGTCCATTTGAATGAATGATTCATGTCGGTTAAAATCTATTATGTCTACGATATTTATGGTTAAATATTGCCTTCTTTTCAGCCACGATTTCTTCTCCCAACTTAAGTAACTCAACAACATCATTATCATTTACTGCGGGATTTTGTTCGTAATTTTTATATTTATTTAATATGGCCTCTCGGAGAAATAAATCAAATTCTTTATATGTTTTCCAGCCATTTTCATGACCTAATGCTTGAGTCAATTCATATAAAAGTATAGTTTTGACATTTGTATAAAAGCAAATACCTACCCTCATCAGAGAGGTACATAAATTTTCATGATATTTCCATTGTGAATTGAATTTTTCAGGCATGATGTCAAAAAACATTTTTTCTAAGAATGAATTGTCATTATTATTAGCATTTTGTAATTGTTGTAAAGTCCAATCAATATATTCTTGCGGAACTTTGATGCTTTGTATGCATGCTCGCTTATTTCCAAAAGTAACAGGAGACCATGCAGAAAAAAATCCTCTGTCTATAATAGTCAATAAATATTGATCAGGTGTAAGCCGAGTTACTGATGCACCAATACAATGAGTTAAAGACTCACACCCAAATAACAGTGTTCCACTTGCTGTTAGTTTTTTATATTGATCTGCTAAAAATGTATCCGATTCATTATTTTTGATGAACCAATTAAAATTCTCGTAAATGGCATTGAGTGCAGTAGAATTAGTTTGCTGGATAAATTTACCTAGATAAAAGGCAATAATTGAAAAGCCTTCAAATAATAGTGATCCACTATTGTATTTTCTGGCGATCTTAAATTTAGAAAATCGTTGCAGACCTGATCCAATTAAAAAGGTTCTTTTAGCTCGTAATTTTTTAAAATTTTCTTTGGATAAATCTTTATAAATACATTGAGCAATTTCAAAATTATTTATTTTCACCGCCACATCTAACATTGATTCCCCTTTTTTTGTTAGTAGATTAATATTTGCTCCACATTTAATTAATAATTTAATGCAATTCATTTGTTTCCAAGAAATAGCATAATGTAGCGGCGTCGACTCTTTTTTATCTGTTGCATCGATATTTGCACCACGTGCAATTAACAACTTGGCATAGTCTACATATCCTTTAGAAACTGCGCCATGTAATGGTGTCATCTCCAGTTCGATGCATGATTTTCTCATTGTTTCTATCAATTTAATAGCTTGTGCTAAGGCTTCTTCTATTGCTAACGTATTTTGTTTTTTGCAAGTTGTACGAAATTTCTCTAACAATGCTAATTGTTGATCTGCATCTATTTCACTATTAATTAATTCTTTTTCCATACTGGAAAGTAGCTCTGCATCAGCGGGTAATGCATCTAATTTGTTTTGATGACATGTGTTAATAACTTCCGCAATAATGATTTGTTGTGCTATTTGAATTTGTTGATTGCGATGCAGGTAAGCTTGTACTCTAGGTTTATTTATTTCACCAATAAATTTTTCTGGGTACTCTGATGTTAACTTAGTTATAGTAACATTACGATTAAGCATGTCTAAGAGGGAATTCAATCTATTTGTTTGAAATAGTTCTTCGAAATACTGAATTTTGTAACATATTTCATTATATAATGAGTCTAGTGGTGTGATTTTATTTATAATATTGATTATATTTATTATATCGATATCGCCAACCTTCCCGAGTACGTATACCCCTTGTGTGTATGATTGACCTATTTGGAATAATTCATTAGCACATAACGCTGGTTTCAATTTTTCATCAAATAGCAATTGATTGGGTGCCTGTAAAAATAATATGATATCAAACGTATTTGGATTGATTGATAGGGCCATATAGGTTATACAACTTTCATTATCATCATTTTTATAACTTATTCCAGGGTGGTTATCGTATACTGTATACCAAGTCATTATATTATCTCCCCATTATATTTATATGAACGATATGCTACAGGATTAATATTAAAACAGTATTAAACCGCTATAAAGTACGACATTTCCTTAACTTCCTGATTTAGTATCAAAATAAATGTTAGGAGTTTCGTAAAAATAATTTATTTTTTTTATGCGCAGATGCACAACATGTTCCTGTTAGACTCTATCGATAGTGTACTCATGAAAGACATGGTCCACCCATAAGTTACTGAGCTGATTTAATAGGTGATTTTGCATTTGTCGTGCATCGACATGGTCAATATCAATCAGTTCTAGCGGTTGATCTTGCCAGGAGCAAGCAAATACCGCTTTCGTGCGTTGACCCGTTTCTGGGTCAATTTGCCATTGCAAGCATTGCGCACATACGCCTTTCAACATACATTGCATATTTCCATATACTGAACCGAGTACGGTGGGATTGTTGAGCAGATATTCTTTAAGCACGGTTTTGCGTGCGGCTTGAAATTGCCTTAATAACGTGGTGTCGCCGACAATAAAAATTCGATTGACATGAGAGAGGGAAATGTCATGTGCATGACCAATGAGTGTCGTAATCACATTATCACTCGTGACAGAATAATCATGATGACGAGGTTTGATAGTTTCTCCATTTTTTGTTAGCCAGATGATAGTGTCAGCAGAATGTTCTAATTGCTGTTGACAAAATACATCTTCTTTGTGATTGAATTGGCCTAGATAAATGACACGATTGCCTGCTGCGCGCATTTCAGGTCCATAGCTTCGCAAAAATGCAAAACTGGATGGATTGCCAATGATGAGAACGGTCTCTTGTGTAGTTGGGATTTTCGCACGCACACCGGTTGGCCCCATTAGTGAAACAGGTTCACCCGGCTTTAGCGTAGCGCATAATTTTGCTGCTGCAGTGGATTCGGCGACGATGAATGTTAATGTTCCATGTACACTATCACAATCTGCAGTGACGAGTGCGAGAGGTTCCATTTGTAATAACGTATGATCGATACGAGTTGCTAGCGTTTCAAAATTTTGCAGACGGTAAAATTGCCCTGCTTTAAAATGTTTGGCAGCGAGCGGTGCTTGAATAGTGAGCTCAATGATGTGTTTGGTTTTGCGTGAAATGGTTTTGACACGTGCACTGAATAGGTCATGCATACGCTCAGCAAATTGACGGTACTCATCATCACAACCCTGGTTGCCAAGTTGATCTTGCAAGATACTGACTATCTTTGGATATGTGCGCAAGCCCGATGTAATTGCTTTGACTACACTACCGTGAAATACCGGATGCGTATCGCCAATCAAACTGACGCGGCGATGATCTTTACGGTAGGAGGTGAAAGGCCCAAATTGGGGATCTTTACAGTGTTCAATATCGTGAGCCTCGCTTAACTCACTATGGGTATCTTCGTAATGTTGATATTGTAAATTCACGCGATTAAACGTACCACGATGTTCGAATTCATACGCCGTGTTGGGCTGTGTACCAGTTGCAACTAAAATGGAACGAGCAGGAAGGTGCACGGCTTCTGTTGTGGTCACCCATGCATTGGCTTGATTGCGTATCCGTTTATAACACATTAAAGTTTTGGCATGATCGTGAGAATCCAAATCGACTGCGGCAGGTTCCAATCCCTCACTGTAATAAATGCCTTCTTCTAGCGCTTTTTGTAATTCTTCATGATTGTTGATGTAGGCAGGTGATTCTTGCATGGAGCGTCGATAGACAATGGTCACACCACCCCATTCACGTACTAGTTTAATAAAGTTAGGGCGCAAGCCTTGAGTGTGTGCACGTTCGCGTTCTTTACGCACGGCTAGGCCATGTCGTAAATATTCGTCCAATATGTCGAAAGATGCAGGGTCGAGTTGACGATGGATGAATTCATCGCCATATTTCGCGACTAAAATAGTATAACGCATCTCTATTTTTTCAACTTGGGCGATGTAATACGCTTGTAATTCAGTCGCCGTATCCACACCCGTTAATCCGCCGCCAATAACAACAGCAGGCAAGCGTATTTGCAAATTGGTGAGGCTGCTGGATTTGGCTGCGTTACCCAATTGTAACGCCATTAAAAAATCATTTGCCTGACGCATACCCGGTGCGAGACTGCCAGGAATTGATAATGCTTTTGGCAAACCAGCGCCTACTGCGACTACAAAATGATCGAAGCCCATTTCCCATGCATCTTCAATAGTGATAGTGCCGCCAAAGCGCACGCCACCAAATACTTGAAAATGTGGGCGTCGCATTAGGCTAAGATAAATCAGTTTCAAAAAGTTTTTATCCCAGCGCACGGTAATACCATATTCTGCAACACCGCCAAATCCTGCCATGAGGCGTTCAGCGAGTGACTCCTGCAAATCTGCGAATTGATAAATGGGTTGTTTAATTAATGTAGCGGGTAGAGGCTCAATTTTGAGACCATCGAATCCAACAACTGCAAATCCTTCTAATAATAAGTGATGGGCGAGGGTGAATCCGGCGGGTCCCATACCCGCAATCATAACTTTGAGACCATTATAGGGTTTCATCACCCATTGCTTTTGCCGTAACGGATTCCAACGCGTTAATAAATCATAAATCTCAACACCCCATGGCAATTCCAAGACGTCGGTGAGTACCCGTGTTTCAATTTGCGGAATATTGACAGGCTCTTGTTTTTGATAAATACATGCTTTCATGCAGTCATTACAAATGCGATGTCCTGTTGCCGGGCACATGGGATTATCGACCATGATCATGGCAAGTGATGCGAGGGTGTAGCCATCTTTTTTGAGAACATTCATCTCGGAAATTTTTTCCTCGAGCGGACAGCCTGTCAGCGTGACATCGAGAAGGTTTTTTTTGAATCCTTGCGTGGGATCACCTTTTTTGACAGGGAAGCCCTTAGAGCAAAAATCGCCATCGTGATCGTGACAATAAATACAATAATTGACTTCATCTTGTACTTGACGTGCGCTCATACGGGGGTCGGTGAGTTCAAAGCCATCGCGATCGCGCCATGCAGATTCAGCTGTAGCAATGCGCCCGCATGGGTCATTAGCAATCGTTTCCGTGTGCACCAGATTCATGTATTCAAGACGTTTTGGAATATGAAAGGACGTCCAATCAGCAACGTGTTGCTGTCCTTCCTCTGTAGTCAATGCTAGCGCGCACCATTGCACGAGTTTTTCAATGGCTTTTGCATACTCATTGGGTTTATCGAGATAGTGTATGCCTAATAAGGCCACAGCGAGTTCTTTATCGTCGCTTTGCAGTGGCGCTTTTTGCAATTCACTCATCAACCATGTATTGAGTTCTGCAAAGCTTGGGAAGGATGCGACTTTGTTTATTTCTTTTTTGGCGCGGCGTAATACGAAATATTTTTTAAATGTGGCGATGGGATTAAACGAGGTTGTTTTTGCCTGGCTGATAGCAACTGCTTCTTCAATATGGAAGAACGTAGCGAGAAAATCGTCGAGAATTTTTGCGCAAGCAATGAGTAATTCACTCACCTCTAAGGTGTTGAATGTGTACGTTTCATTGCGATAAGCCACAAGTTTTTCTTGCCATTCTGGGTTTTGGTCTTTTAAATGGGCGAGAAAAGCCTGATCCAGCTGGTTCAATCCATTAGAGTGAAACAACTCGTTGAAAGTAAAACCATTTAAATGCAATTTAGGATGCGCTGTCATAGTGTCATAGTATATGATATGGCGAAATTATTCGCGAGAAAATAGAAATAGATAAGATTATAGGCGAATTTAGTAGGAGTTGAAACCTACATAATACAAAAAATACTATAAATACCTTAGCATTAGGGCCTGTTGATATTTGCGGTGCTCAATGCTTTGATGAATCGCATCTTGAATGATAGTAGCGAGCCTGCTAGAGATGACGCCACCAGGTTCTTTTTGATCTTGGAAAAAACGCAATGGGATAAATGTGGTAAACGATAACGCACCTTGCTTTTTATGATTATCAGAGACGTCATCACGGATTCGTCTTGCTTGATGGAGAAGATCAGTTTGACAACGAGTACTATCATGATTTTTCATATAAGAACAACATTTATAGCATACCTGTAAGATAAGCACATGTAGGCAGGCCATGCGCTGAGGCGTAATGTTTTTTTCTAACTTCCTGTATTCTGAATAGACATTCAATAAATTGTCACAGAGATCTAGAAATACATTTTTATTTCCACTATGTATTAAAAAGTGGATTGTTAATTGAATCGTTTTAATGGATTCCATTAAATCATGTTCCATTGATCCACTTTGTTCGCGGTGTAAATTAACAATGATATTATGCATATCGAGGTAATGTCGAATACCTTCATCTTTACATTCATCGACAGTAACATGATGTAAGCCAATTTGGTCTAGGCATAAACACACCATATTCAAATCACCCCTTTGAGCTGATTTATTTAATAAAACATAAGCACATTGATCAGAGATAATGGATTGTATCAGTTTTGTATGATCTATAACGATATCCAGCAAATCATTTTGTATCAAAATATCGATCGGTTTTGTACGCTCATGATCAGAAATAGTAAAATCAGCATTCGCAGTTATGAGTAACTCTAACAGTTCAATGTTTTTAGTTTCAGCTGCAATATGCAATGGAGTTTTGCCTTGTGCATTCTGGCAATTGATATCTACGCCCATCTTAATAAGTGCTGCAAATAATGTTATATCGCCATGATAGGCAGCAAAATGCATAAGATTGACAAAGGTTTTATTGGGTTGTTCGTGGGTAGTGATACGCTTTATAACATCAATGAAATGCGACAAGTCCAGTTGACGGAAAAAATGCACTAAATCGTCCAGTGAAAAATGTAATTCGTTGAAATAATTTAGTATGCTGTTTATATTAGTAATGTCTGTCTCTTCCATCAACATTGATTTAATTTTATGTTGGCCATTGCCCTGCATCAATAAGAGGCATAATTTTTTTTGATCATGGCCGATATGAATTAAGGAAGAAACAAATTGGATAAGATCAGCGCATGTCGAAATCCGCCATTTAAAATAGTCGCTTAATATATTAAATTGAAGTGTATTGGCGAATAGTCTAGTGCCAATATGAAAATCATTTGCAGCCAACGAAAAAAGATCAAGTCGATTCACAATTGATAATTCGTTGATAAAAATATCGGCTATCTCTATATTACTTGTTTGTAATTTAACTAAGGTATTTCTAATCGTTGCCAATTGATCGTGATGCTGCATTAAGTACTGATTTAAAAAAGCACCAAGAATATGTTTGGCAATCTTACGTTTACTAATAATGACTAGTTCACATAGTGTGTTAAAATCCAACGCAAGCAAATAATCTTGATGGGATAAAAATAAATCATATCCCTGTTGATGGATGATCTTCAAAGGATTGAGCATATTTCGTTTAAATAAGTGTACTATATCAGTGGGATGAGCCCCAAAATAAGTCGGTATGTTAATTTGATCGAATAAATAAAGCAGGAATTTTTCATTATCATTATTAATAGCCACATCCACCGCTACTTCTATATTCTGGGTAAATTGTACTTTCATTTGCATGAGTGTATCGATTATATCAGGATGGTAGTGAGCTAATATTAATTGTAGTATAGTTTCAGAATTATTATGTTGTTTATGAATATCAATACCCATTCTAAGTAAATTAATCGCATACGTGATGTGCCCATCTCGAATAGCACCAGCAAGTACATGGATATTTTCATCTACGGAGTTCACATCAAGCCATTGACTATTTGTTGAATCTTGAATTGACATGTCGTGCAAAATAGATTTTATTTTATTTTGCAACTCATCACTCGTCCAATTCTTCTGCATATAGTGCAGTAGTAATTCGACTGCTTGTACATGATTTTTATCTATCGCAATATCAAGAGGTGTCTTATTCTCCATATTTAACAGGGTTGCATCGCCACCTTTTTTTAAGAACAGTTCAATAGCGCTAACGTTGCCATATTCAGCAGATAAATGCAGCAATGTATTGCCATGGCTATCCCTTTTGGCATTGACTGTGCTTTTACCAATAGCATACAATAAGTTTTTTATTACTTTTACATTTGCATTGACCTTTATTGCTTGCTGTATGATTGATTGAGAATATCTATCTAGCAAGAACGTAGCCATTTTATTTTTCAAATTTTTCATTTTCAATATATGATTGATGAGTGTATTTTCAATTTTCTTATGCTTATTTAAAATAAGTTCAATAATGTCGATATCCTCATTTTCAAAAGCTATGAACAAGACCGTATCGTTCTTGTTATTGGGTTTATGGATATCAATTACATAAGATTTTTCAAGAAGAAATTCCACTATTTCGCTATGTCCACATTTCACTGCTAAATGTAGGGGCGTATCACCATTGTTATCAATTACATGCAGAGATATATTATGGTTTAATAACAATTCAATAACATTCAAATGACCATGTATGGTTGCATAATGTATGGCATGATTTTTAGTAACTACGTTGAGATCATTTAAGTTGAGACTAGGTTTTGCTTTAAGCAATGCCTCGATAAAATCGGCATGTCCATTCTCAGCTGCGAGGTGTAATATCGAATTTCCTGCTAACGTTTTTAAATCAAGATTGATATATTTTTCTAAGAGGGGAACGATTTGGCTATCCCCTGCTCCAGCTGCTATAAATAATAATGTGGAATGATTCGATGTTACCTTTCCACACAATTCATCGTCATTAATGGGATATTTTTTTTCAAGGTTTATTAATTGTGATTGTGAGCTTTTTTGATAAATATACCCCTTAGTCGAGTAAACATTAAATCTAAACGCGGTAATATCGAGCTCATCAAGTGCTGCCATAATGGATCGCGTTAATTGCGATCTATCAATCTTAAATGGAGGTAATTCATTTGCATTCATGAAAGTCCATGTATTATTTTTTTGGTGGTAGCGCAGACCAATTCTATGGTTGATGGATCCAAAACTCATGCGCAGTTGATCATTTTCTAAATCCGATAATTGTTCTAGGTCAGTTAAGTACGCATCCAATTTTACAAAATTAAAAATTCTAGGCCTTGAATAAATCAGATTTAACATTTTATCGCCATGATTTGCTTCTGCTTTTTGTGAAGCTGCGTATTGCTCTATTTGATTTATTTGCGATTGAGATAATTTGCTGTCTAAAATTTCAGGTTCCTGGAAGAGTACAACGCCATCGAAAAACGGTGGGATAGTTATGAATTTTTCTTCGGTAACATTGAGTTTGCCTTTACGTTTCACTTTATTTCTTGCTTTTTTAATATTATAAATCAATTCAGAATAGGTCAAATTGGCATCGCGCAATAATTCTTTAATAACATCTTTTTCTGAATATAAAAATTTTGTATCTATCGAAATTTTTCCATTTTTAGATGAACGTATAAATTCAAATAAATCTCTATCTATTCTTTTGATCTGGCGATACTTTTTTGCAGTGGTAAGGTCAATCGATTTAATTAATATATTATTTTTATAAAAACAGGCCCATGTAGCTGGACTACCGATTAAAACTACTGCATATCCATCATACGTATACTTGCCATATTCATTTCTTTGCCTATAAAGATTCCATCGTTTATGATATTTGGTGATAAAAAAAAGTCGTTTATCATATACTCTTTCATCTTCTTCGCCTAGGAATGTGGACGCAAGCCATTTCATCGTCAAACCTGCGCACCCACCGCCGTCATCAATACGATGACCTGATTCTATAATGGCATCTACTATATCACCATGTATAATGCTAGGACGCGAATCGCTCATTATTACTCTCCTACGTGTTGTGCCACTCTGTTTTTTTATGGCTCTGGAAGCCATAAAGTGCCATTTTTTATATTTTGTATAGGCGTATAATGTAACCGTCTTGCTTTCCACACTGACAGACTTGAATCATATTTTCATCGTTTTTGATAAAGGACGGTGTTCGCCAACTAAAGAAGAAGTTTCGTCTTTCTTGTTTTTATTTAAGTAATTCTGAAGATAATCGCCAACGCGACCAGGGAGAGTACAACATTGCAAGAAACTGGGTGCAAACAATCCACACATAACATAATTGCATGTGACAGGTTTACCGCAAGCGCCAGGATTGGGAATTTCTGCAAACGTTTCTAAAAACCATGCTGCCGTATCTGCACAATTGTTATCGAAAGGATGTATTTCTTTATAATTTCTTTTCCAATGCGCTATAATTTGATTGAGATTATGTTCAATTACAAAAGAAGTGTTCTTATCGGCAGATTCAATAGCTTCTAAACAGGGTCCATTATCGATTTCTGCTTTATATTTTGGTTCGCTGGCCCCGTCAATGTTGTAATACAATACTCCTTTCTCTGTTGTTTCTGACAAAACAATTTCAATATGGTGGGGTTCGCCATCGCAATGATGAAACTCTAAAACATTAACCGTAATTTTACTCATAATTCCTCTGGTTTATGTATTAACTAACACTCAAAATATATTATATAGTTAGTGCGAAACTATATCCAAATGCTTACTAAATTCTTAACTAGTCTATTGATAAAATTAGATTTTTATAAATTTAAAAGTAAAT
>Ga0207082_1159_pt2 | contig 11540 bp, 17 predicted proteins | sample Alteio_BWMinHeat_56_FD_153588 | JGI IMG/M metagenome (GOLD analysis project Ga0207082, IMG submission 153588) | Enriched cells from forest soil in Barre Woods Harvard Forest LTER site, Petersham, Massachusetts, United States -... | ecosystem: Environmental > Terrestrial > Soil > Temperate forest >...
GCTGTTATTGATGCAACCCAATCTGAGAATGAATATCAAATAACAAAAAGTTTTCAATATGGGGATTGGGAAATTGATTTTACCGCTACAGCTTTACAAGAAGGCGCAACCATTAAAGATCAAGCGATTGGAATCAAGATGGCTTCCGGATCGGATACAACAGTGAGTGCTTGATTAATAAGCGCGCCCGGAGGGATTCGCCCCCCCCGACCACCTGGTTCGAAGCCAGAATTGTCGTTTTGAAATTTAATTAAAAATCAACACCTTGTGGCTAGTTAGCGATGGCAAAACCGTTTAAAACCGGGGTAAATTGGGGTAAAACCGATTTAAATATGTGACAATTTCCCTACACTTAGCTTTTATGATATTGGCGATATTTATCATTAAAATTTGACGTGGATTCAAACCGTGACCTAAACTTCCGAAAATATTACCAGCCACGTTATATAGCGACGCAGTAACTTTTTTGCATCATGAGCACACTCAACTTTAGTTGCGAATAGCCAGATAAATCTTGATAGATATATCTTTTATGATATAATTATGCGTATGACTGGTAAGGAAATCATAAAAATATTAGAGCAACACGGCTGGGAAGTGCTGAGGGTGGCTGGCAGCCATCATCGAATGGGGAAGGGTAATTTACGAACGACAGTCCCAGTCCACGGCAAGCGTGATATCGGCAAAGGATTGCTAGCAGCAATAGAGAAGCAAACGGGGGTTAAATTAAAATGAACGTACTATATCCGGCAATTTCCGAATATGATCGAGCAGAAAAACGTTATATGGTTTGTTTCCCTGATTTACCCGAAGCAATTACCGAAGGTGAAACGCTAGAAGAAGCATTTTTTAATGCATACGAAGTTTTAACACTGACATTAGAGGGTAGGGTTGATGAGGGTATGGAGATTCCTATGCCCTCCCATCGTAAAGGTGCTAAATTGATCGCGCCTTCGGCAAAAGCGCAAGCTGCATTGTTGATGCGGTGGGCTAAAGGTAAACATACAACAGCAGAAATTGCACGAGCACTAAATACTTCTTGGCCAGCGGTCGCGCGCCTGGAAGACCCGCATCATTGGCCGAATTTACGACAGCTTGAACGTGCTGCTGCTGCGATAGGCCAGCGCTTAGTTATTTCACTGGAACCTGTTTCGGGGGAAAGTAAATAGAAGATTTGGCGTTGCCTTTATTTATGTGGAGTCTATCCTGCCAAATTTCATTGGGTGATGATGGTGTTGGATCAATTTAACAGCATTGTGATTCGGGTGTATATTATTGTTTCGCGACGTACAGGTATAATTTGGGTACAGTGATATAATTTGCAGTAATCCATGCGTATAGTTGCTTCATATAATCATTCGAGCACCACAGGACAATATTTAATTAGCTATGAATACCCAGAAAAGTAGTCTCTCTGGTCCATCGATTTTACTGAAATCATACCAAACTAACGCTAGTGTTTTGTGCTGCATAAGGTCAATAGTTTGGTATGAATTTTTAAAGAACTTATTTAACTATAAAATAGTCTGGTGAATAGGTATAGCAATGGACTGAAACAATATCATTACCAATTTTCAATGATAGATCGGACGGGTTGATGCCAGCAAAAGTGGACTGTACATCTCGATAGCAAACCTCTTTAGTGCCATCCGCGTTTATATAATAATAATCAGATGTTGTTGTATATGTAGTTGATCCAGGTAAAGTATAAAAATTACCTGACTTAGTTACAACTACGGGTTCGCCTGAGATGGTCATCTTTGTAACCGTATCAGCAAATGTATTCAGGCTAAGGATCATGAAAATGGATGTTACTAGGCTTAAGAATATCGTCTTCATTATATCTCTCCTTTGTATTGATGGTTAAGTCCTGCGCAAGTGATTGCATAGACTTGTACTTATCATTATACGCCATTATGAAACATGGATATCACATTCCGCGCCTTTATCTGCAATAAAATGATTTAGTCTATTGAAGATTTGTGCATAATTCTCCAATTATTGGAGTGAATGTACATGAATTTTGTAACCACCATCGATTCCAATTGTCATCGGTTTGCTCGGTTTAGGTAGTCTAGTCCCCTCATTGGCACATCCTGAAATGCATAGAGGCTTGCCTTCTAAAATCAGCTCTCGCTGTTTAGCAATTTTGTATAAGTGATTTCGAACATTTGCTGGATTGCGCGTGGCATTGATTGGCAATTCATCACGCATTAGTTTTGTCGTCTTATTGAAAGGCATACACGATGCCCACATCTAAATTAATGCTTACATGAAGATGGGTTAACTAGTATTCCATCGTCGAACAAATAAGTATTGTATAATATGAAGCTATGGTTTCTTCTTTACTAAAATTTTATTTGCTTTAGCATCAATTTTTTCTTTTCCAGATTTACTCAATTTATCCTTGTTCTCCATCTGTGCTGCTCTTGCTTTGGCATTTGCTGCATATTTTCGATCTGGCATTGGATATTTTATTTCAGCAGGTAAACCATATTCATTCTTAGGAATTTTTTTCTATTTAACGTCGTTAATTTTGACATGATTATTTCCTCCATATGCTTTAATACTAGCATTTATATTTCAGTAAAATGTTATTAAAAATATTTAACATACATTCATGTATTAATATATCTGATATGGATATTCCAAATATTATCAACCTGATAGTAAAAACACTCCTATCAATTCAAGGCCTGGTCAATAAATTTGATTTGCATCGGAATAAGCCCATTTTTCTAAAACTGAATTTGATTTAAAAAAGATGCCCTGAACTACGTTACTAAGAAATTGATAAAAATAATTAAATCATAACTCGCGACGCACTGTGCTTCATAAATATGATTATTATTATGTTATAATTAATTATGTAGAACATAAACTTATGTTAGTTGTTTACTAGTGAGAGGGAGGATATATGCTTAAATATCTAATTGCTTGGTTACTAGGTGTCCCACTCGGTGTTTTAATCCTAATTTATATAGTTTTCCATATTTTATAATCTATTGATTATGCGGTAGCATTTAGCCACCAATTTCTAACAGATTAATTAAGGAGATTATAATGATAAACGAACAACCTGTAATTCAAACGACTCATACTCATATGTGCCATGTTAGACGTCTCTCCTGGATAGCCGTCATTGCCGGTGCTTTAATCGGACTAGGATTAAGCTTTTTGCTTAATCTCTTTAGTGTAGCCATTGGCTTGTCTGTTGTGACAAAAACACATGAAGGTGTTGTTACTTTGGCAGTAGGTGGATTTATTGGTTTAATTATTGGTACTGTTGTTTCCATGTTTGTCGCGGGTTTTGCAGCAGGATTTCTTGGGCGACCATATTGTATTAAGCGCAACTTAGGTGTTCTATATGGATTCACAACATGGTGTTTCTCACTGATACTCATGGTCTTGCTCTCGTCTTCCATGGGTCGCTATATTCATTCATATTCAGATTTTATATCGAATCCAAAAACAACCATATTCACCACACATAAAGTAGAGTCTGTTGCTACGGTTCCGTTAACAACTCCAAATATTACGACAACAGTCGACGAGCAAAAGACAGCAAAGAGTCTCGAGTACAGCGCATTTCTTATTTTCGTTTTATTTTTCATCAGTGCATTAGCAAGTTGCTTTGGTGGTCATTATGGCATGTCATGTGGAAAAGATGACGATTGTAAATAATTTTCTGCAAGGTCAATTTAAATTGATACTTTGATTGAACTTGCACAGAATGATTTTATGTTAATGTGAAATCGTATAAGAATATTCGGAACAGTATAAATTGTTGTCGACGGGATATGTTATTCACGTCGAATATTAAAGTAACTTGATAATATCAATGAGTATTAATTATGACATTAATAACACGCTCTACTTTTGTTATCTTGGTATTTGTATTATTATATTTATTCTTTATAAACTTCTATAGATCTGGACAGGCCGAGAATGAAAGCGCGATTCTTCCGGGAATGCCGCCTATGCACGATAGTAATAACATTTATGCAGATGCGAATGCGGGATTATTTTCGAAAGCAGTAATCAATGCACTACCTCGAGTTTATGTGCCTAATGGTCTTGATAATACAGTTTCAGTCATTGACCCAACCAGTTATCAAGTGATTGATACTTTTGTCACAGGTAAGGAACCTCAACATATTGTTCCATCTTACGATCTTAAAATTTTATGGGTATTAAATAATGCAGGAAATAGTCTCACGCCTATTGATCCAGAGACTGCAAAACCAGGCGTGAATGTAGCTGTTGAAGATCCCTATAATCTTTATTTTACACCGGATGGTCGCTTTGCCATTGTAGTGAGTGAATCTCATAAACGTCTCGATTTCTACGATCCCCAAACAATGATTTTGCGTGAATCTGTTCCTGTACAGTGCCAAGGTGTGAATCATATGGATTTTAGCGCTGATGGAAAATACGCCTTTGCTACTTGCGAATTCTCTGGTCAACTCCTTAAATTAGATGTGGTTACTCATAAGATACTCGCTTATCTTGACTTGGCGGATGCACAGGGAATGTCAAGCATGCCACAAGATATTCGCCTCGCACCTGATGGCCGCACTTTGTATGTGGCTGATATGAAGATGAATGGTGTTTTCATTATCGATCCAGACACTTTTAGCAAGATAAAGTTTATTTCAACAGGAATTGGCACCCATAGTATTTATCCTAGTAGAGATGGAAAGTTTCTTTATATTGCCAATCGAGGCTGTACCACAATGAAATGTCGTCCACACGGGCCGGGTAGTATTTCTGTTATCGATCCAAGCCAACAAGCCGTGATAGCAACGTGGCCCATTGCAGGGGGCGGCAGCCCAGATATGGGAAATGTGTCAGCGGACGGCAAGGAGTTGTGGCTGTCAGGACGCTATGACAGCGAGGTTTATGTTTTTAACACAACCACGGGTGAGCTCATGCATCGTATTCCGGTCGGGCGTGGCCCACATGGATTAGCTGTCTGGCCGCAACCAGGACGATATTCACTTGGGCATACGGGCAATATGCGATGATTCATGAATTTTTTTAGGATAACAGGTCCCACGTCAATTATAGACTTTGTAAGTATGTCAGTATCTAAGATATTGTTATGCATAATTATTTGATATATTAATACTTCAGCTAATATGGAATATATATTTTGCGGTATTTTATTTTATAAGGAGATTATATGTCATTAGGCACTATTTTAATTGTTATACTCATACTCGTTCTACTCGGTGTAATCCCCACCTGGCCTCATAGTAGAAATTGGGGTTATGCTCCAAGCGGAATCGTCGGCACTATATTAATTATTCTTTTAATATTATTTTTATTAGGAAGAATTTGAACAAAGAATTTTTGCGAAAATTTAAAGCTTCAAATGCATAGGGAAAACTTGTTTCATCCCTTATGTATTTGAAGCTCCCGAGTTGAAGATATTACGTCAGTCATAACTCTGTAATGACTAGTTATGCAGCAGTTTGTATAATTTTACTCACATATATACTGGCATTCTTAAATTGATTGGCTGTTACTTTTTGCACTCAATTCCGGCGCAATGCTTGGAAGCATCTCTCGCATGTTCTACTGCACAACACGTATGACCATAAGCCATATGCGCAGAGGATGCTGCTTTATCGTGATTACCAGCTTCATGATGTTTTGCAGCTTCAAGGTGAAGATCCGCTGCTTTTTTGTGGTGTTCGGCAGCTTTTGTATGGCAAGCAGCCATCTTTTGTTTATCCATTGTCATATTTTCCATAACATTCTCCATAGGGATAAAATTTGTCAAATAATTTCAGTTTTAATGCATGTACACATAATTACAAATAAATTGAATCTACTAGATCTATTCAGTAGCATAAAACTCTGGACAGCATTATTCATTCCAATCATTTTTCTTAATAAAAGCATCAATTTCTTTCTTAGCTTCATCTTTTTGGTAACCGTAGCTTTTTTGCAATACACCTTCTAATTCCTCATAAGAGCCTTTCATTTGAGTAATTTGATCGTCAGTTAATTTTCCCCATTGTTGTTTAAGATTACCTTTTATTTCATGCCAGTGACCTTGAATAATGTCTTTATTCATAATAATTCTCCAGTAAAGTATAAATTATATTGATGCTATGCTATTTCCACATACAACAATACGTTCATCATATTTTTGACAAGTGGGTTTATTTACAAACAGAAAATTTAAGATAAATTCTTATTTATCTTTTTTGTTTTTATCATAGCGAGCATCTGAACGATTCTGACCAGAATGTTCTTGGTTTTGGCGATCTTTGGATTTTTGACTTTGGTCTTGTTTTTGACGATCGTTTTTTTGATCAGGATTGCTATTTTTGTTTGACATATTTTATTCCTCAAACTAATTTAGAGTTAAAATGTATAGGAAACAATACTAATGAATTTTATACTAGCACTTAAATTTTTATAATACATCCTGGTACAAACCCTATAATTCGGTTGTAACATGTTCAAGTCATTAATTATAAATAATTCATATGTATTATTTGAATCGAGTTATATTACAGAATCCCATACAATATAAGTATGGGATCGTTCTAAGATGAACATGCAAATCCAATTTAATGCAGTATTTTATTTGTTTTGGACTTTGCAGGTTATTTTTGTACAGTCACGACAATGTTCAGATGCATAAACGAAAGCTTCTGTAGCGGAAGCTGCATTATTTTCCATCTTTTTATCGGCATTGTTTCATCTGCTTGAATGTAGCCATGTCGGATAATTTCTTTTTGCAATTGTTTGACAAGAGGAATACATAATTCCGTTGTTTTTAATATCCATCCACATAAGCTGCTGCGCGGCATGTCTATACCAATGCGCTGCCATATGGCTTCTTGACGATATAAAGGCAAATGATCCATATATTTTGAAATGATGATATGTGCGACCAGTTCAGGTGTTGCAATACTTTTTGGAAGAAGTAGTATTGGCATCGCTGCAATTTTTACATTTTCCTGACAAGGCTTGCATGCATACTTAGGACGTACGTGTTGGATGACGGATAATTTTGCAGGAATATATTTAATTTGTTCGCTGGTTTCTTCGCCTATCCTTACTAATGTACTGCCAAAAGCGCAGGTTTTTTCTGATTCAGATATATCATGCACAATCACTTCGCGTGGTAAATCAGCGGGAATAGGTTTGCGAACTGGATGTTTCTTGCGAATATGTCCTTTAACTTCGATTTCATCTAGATCATTGATTTCTTCTTTCACTTCTTCTGATAACTCAATGCCTGCTTCATCAAATAAATCAGCTTGTAAAATATTTTTTTTCAGGAGAAGAACCGAAGCGTTGTTGTTTAGCTAAACGAATTTGCTCTATGAGATAGCCATATTTTGCTTGAGTAGAAGCAAGCTCAAGTTGCAAATCGCGTATAATTTGATGCCCAAGCCGAAACGAGTATAGATGGAGGCAGTGATGCGTTGGCTTGCTGAATCACAGCATAAGCGTAGTTTGGAAGATGATAAGGCGCATTTGCGATGGTTAGACTCACATCTCAAAAATTATTACTTACATCAAATAACGCGGGATGTGCTGGATGAAGTGGCGGAAAGAAAGTTAAACGAAGGTGTTACACCTGCAACGGTAAATCGCATGTTGGAAATAGTTAGAGCAATTCTACGCAAAGCAGAACGTGACTGGGGTTGGCTTGAAAAAGCCCCGGCTATTCGTATGCGTCAGGAGGATACTAAAAGGATACGATGGCTGACAAAAGAAGATGCTGCCCGTCTCATCCAAGAGCTTCCTCCTCATCTTGCTGATCTAGCGGTATTTTCACTGGCAACGGGATTAAGAAAATCTAATGTGACTAATTTGCAATGGTGTGATGTAGATTTGGTAAAAAAACACGCACTAATACATCCTGACCAGGCAAAAACGAATAAAGCTATTCCGGTTCCTTTAAACGATACGGCTATCGACGTAATACGTAAACAAATTGGCAAGCATACAGAGTTTGTTTTCACTTACGGTGGTAATCGCATTATCTAATGCAATACCAAGGCATGGAAAAAAGCTCTCAAAAGGGCAGGGATAGAAAATTTTCGTTGGCATGACTTGCGCCACACTTGGGCAAGTTGGCATGTACAGAATGGGTCGTCTTTGCAGGAGCTTCAACAATTAGGTGGATGGTCAAGTTATGAGATGGTGCTATGTTATGCTCATCTGAGCAGCGACCATTTAAGAGAGGCGGCGAGTAGGGTTAATGTGACAATTTCCCTACACTCCCTAGATTCCTCTGATAATCGTGATAATGACTTACGCTTAAGTGCTTGATATATCTTAGTTATTTATCGCGCCCGGAGGGATTCGAACCCCCGACCACCTGGTTCGAAGTCAGGTGTGACAAATTATATATTATTAATAATCAACATCTTGCGATGTATTAATATTAGCAAAACCGTTATAAACCGCTTTCAATAGTGGGTAAACCGATCCTGGTTGGGTACAATTTGGGTACAGTGAGGAAATTCATATCCATCGCTTATTATTTACATGTTTTTGTTCGATTAATAACTCGACATGAAATCATAGTATTACCAGCGAGTAGACGCTTTATGATAATTCGAGCGCTACAGGCCAATCCCAATTTCCTTGCTTGTTGGTAATTATATCAACTATAATTAGTACATACTCATCTACCATGCGTAGAAGGAGCATCCGAAGGCGCCCTAACAGGCGCCTTTAGTCTTTCTGGAGTTCCAATAAACCTCTCTTTCTCGTATAAGCTGTGTTTTTCTTTGTGGATTGGCGCAATAAGCTGTTTTGAATAAATAATAGTCTTTACGCTTTGCTAGGACAACTACGTAGCTTTCCTCTTCAAGAAAAATGACAACGTGGGTATTTGATTTGCGCTTATTCTCCCACCATGTGACCTTATTTTTTAGACCATCTTCAGCATGACAAATCAGCCATGCTATCCATCGGATTCTTTCGCAGCGTCTCAAATCAGGTGTGCGTGTTTCTTCGTTGTCTCCTTCTGAAATACAATGCCAAAATGCGAATCCTTTATTATCGAATGGTGGGCGAAATTGACAGCGGATAGGTAAATCTTTATGAGTAAGCTTACTACTGACGACTTCATCTAAATAATACTTATAGATTACCTCGACATAAATAGACCAATCACCGTTATGTTGGCTAAAGGTAACAAGTTCAGGGAGGGGAGCCTTATCTATCATTCTTTTGGGCTCCAAACGAATAAGTTGAACTTATTTTCTTTTGGAAGAGTGCTTCGTAGTAAATTATGTCCAGAGCGTGTTTGAATAAGCTTAATTAGCTCATTCTTTGGTTTGCTCGTTGATAGTTTCCGATGAAAGTAGGTAATGGCGCCGATGAGTAAATCAGTTAATTGCATGATGGTGGCTTCATGTGAGCGGATTTGCTGGATTTTATTAATTATATTTTGATCAAAGTCATAAGCATCATTGGATAAAACCTCGCGGAGCTTTTCGACTTTTGTGTATCCGCGAGTATCTTTGATATCAATATAAATATTATATTTTTCTTCAGGGTCGAGGATCTCTTTCAAAAGAAGGAAATACATTTTGTAATACCAGTCATCGTGTGATTGACTGAATTTGACATGATCAAGTTTGCATTTATTGGGAATAATGACGGAGCGAAAATGTAATTTTTCTTCGTCAAAGAAATAATTTATTAAATCAAAATAAAAGTCTGCTTTAGCAGGAGAAATTTTTGTCCATTTTATTTCAAAAGACGATGCGAGATTATGCTTGGATTTAATTGCTTTTATGGCATGTGTAATTTCTTCAGTGTCGTTCAATTTGCACCAAGCGGCTCCAAGCGCCATGACATTAATATGATCATTCTCAAGATGACATGACTCGTCACAATAAATGTTATAAGTGCTGTTCATTTGATGTTACCTCCTTCTTAAATGGAGTTAAGTTAAATGGTAAATCTAAATCCACGAGAAACGATTCGTACATGCTGATCGGCTTGCAGAAGTCTAACTCTGCAAGAAGCTTGTCCTTTTTTAATGCGCAAGGGGATTAGATTTACTTGACTCATTACAGAGCCAATCACGAGATCATCAATAGCTGTTTGCATGGCTATTTCAATTCCAGGCAAGTTACCGTTGTGTGGGTAAAATGCTAAAAATACTGCGTCAGTGTTTGCTGGCGGGATGACATCGGCTAGGCTGATATCCATCCACTCAGTAGAACTAAAGTCTTTAATCAGTTCAATAGGGTTTTCTGGATCAAACAAATGTATACGTACATTTTGGCTGCCCGCATAAATTGGGTCAACTCCAAGCACACGAATGAACTCATCATAATAATAATCCTGTATTAGTTCAGCGAGCTTAATCCCATCCCAAAAAGATATGAATTTTCCATACCTACTAAGTTCGGTCGCTATTTGGTTTTGTGCGGGCAGAGTAATCTGTCCTGTCGTTGCAATAATCCATCTGCCGCATCGGTATTTATGGCCAGTTGAAGTATCAAGAATATCTTTTTCTAGGGCTTGTGTTCCCTGTCTAATTAAATCTGTCGCTTCAGCTAAACCGATATCACCTTTTTTGACTTGTATGCCGGAATAAAAGCGGTGTCTATCGGGGCCAATTATTTCATGAAATTCGATATCATTTCCAAGCTCACCTGTGCCGCCAATGAATCTTACATCGCGAAAGGCGTATTGCATAAGCATACTCATTTTTTGGAGGCAAGGAACAAATACTCTTTGGGAGAGTTCGTTTTCTTTGAGCTTGCTCACTAGTAGCAAGTTTTGAATCATTTGAGGGTGCATCATATGGTCACCATTAAGCTATTCATATCGAGTGATCGTGGTCGAGAATATTGCATTAATTGCATTTACTTGTCACTAGTTGTATTGGATAATCCTGTAAAGAAATTTTGAGAGATAAAATATGACCATAACTGAGCCATGGCTCTCCGTTGAGCAGATTGCTGCGCATTTAGCGATCAGCAAAGAGACTGTCTACAGATGGCTGGAGAAAGGCAAAATTCCAGCGCATAGAGTTGGCAAACAGTGGCGCTTTAAACCCAGTGAAGTTGATGAGTGGGTTAAGTCCGGCAATGCTTCGGAAGATACGGGAGATCGGGTAGATACTCATGGTTAATCAAAATCCAGAGCAAAGATCTCGCGACGCCATAGATGACCGATTGAAAGAAGCGGGCTGGGATGTTCAAGACTTTAAGAAACTTGATTGGTCAAAAGGTTTAGGGATTGTTGTAAGAGAGTATCCAGTTGATATTGGTTCAGCAGACTACATTTTATTTGTTGATCGAGCACCAGTGGCTGTTATAGAGGCTAAAAAAGATGAAGAAGGGCATCGGATTACTATTGTTGAAGAACAGTCGAGTGCTTATGCAGCTAGCAAACTAAAGCATATTGATAATCATCCTTTACCATTTCGTTACGAGTCTACAGGGGTGTTGACCCGATTCACAGATACAAGAGATCCCAAGCCACGTTCAAGGCTTATTTTTTCCTTTCATAGGCCTGAAACACTTCAAGCTTTTCTT
>Ga0207082_1162_pt1 | contig 11442 bp, 7 predicted proteins | sample Alteio_BWMinHeat_56_FD_153588 | JGI IMG/M metagenome (GOLD analysis project Ga0207082, IMG submission 153588) | Enriched cells from forest soil in Barre Woods Harvard Forest LTER site, Petersham, Massachusetts, United States -... | ecosystem: Environmental > Terrestrial > Soil > Temperate forest >...
TTACTTTCTCAAATCAATACACTAAGCGCACTCACCACATTCGATTATAAAAGTCTAACGATTCGTGATCAGCAAACATTATGGGGTAGTTGCACGTCAAGCAAATCCATTAGCTTGAATTATAAACTCATCTTTTTGCCACAGCGACTAGTACACTATGTCATCATTCATGAACTCTGCCATACAAAATATCTTAATCACTCCTATAAATTCTGGAACGTCGTTGCCCTACATGATCCTAATTGGAAAGAGCATAGACGTGAATTGCATCATGCAAATACATTCATCCCTAGCTGGGTATAATCAGCCATTCCTCTATTCTCATCACCATCAATATACTTCATCCAATTAACTGATTTGACAGTTTAAAACTAGATCAAAGCAAAAAATGGCTATGCCATCCATATTATACAAACTCGTCTATAATTATTATAAGAGAAAAACATAACAAGATAACAAAAAACTAGAATAGTGAGTAAAAACGAGGAGTAATTCTATATGTTTCATGATGATAAAGAAAAGAAGAGAGGTAAAAAAGATAAGCAAGACTATCTTTACGAAGACAATAAAGATGATTCTTTCTTATATCAAAATCCGCTACAGATTTACACGGCCCTTGTTCCTATAAATCAATTGGAGCAACAAACACAAAAAATTGACTTGGGAAAATATTTTATGACAAAAAGGGATATAGCCCACGATAAAAAAACCAAGAATGCAATCAGTACATTGGATCTTGAAATAGCATCAGAAATCATCACTAAAAAAGGAGCAATAATTGGCGGCGCTAAAACCACGCCCCTCAACCCTAAGGTATTTGATAAAATAGAACAACAACGTTCTCTCAAATCTCATCGTGCAATTATTTACTGCCAGAACCCAGAGAGTGAGGGCATAGATGTTGCAGCGTGGCAAATACATAATGTTAAATATCAATCAGGTTTATCAGAAGGAAAATTATCACAAAAGGATAAGAACAATAAATTACAAAATGCATTACTTGAAACAAACCCATTCTTTTATCCTACATCTACAGTTTACGAACCGAAAGAGGGGGTCACGTTATTCAATCCACAACCAGAACTTGTATACGAGGCCCCAGATCCACACACTCGTAATCACTATAACAAAGCCACGTTTACAAAAATATATTTCATCGCACCTGCTAGTCTTGACGATGATTTACCCAAAAAAGAAACCCATTCGTTGAATCCTGAAGCAGCTGAAGCTAATTTTAGACAGAGCCAAGCCCATATACTGAAAATTCCTACGATATTTTATACCGACAAAATGGCAGTCGCTGTCGCATTGAAGAGAGATATGGAAAAATGCCAAACCGATCCCAACATGCAAACACCTGAAGATTATAGGTTACATAAATTACGAATAGGCGATGCAATAAAACATGAAGGAGAATTTTTAGATATTTTAAAAGAAATCTTAGTTAATTATGAAGCGTTTTGGGTTGAGAAAAATTCAAAATTAATATTAGAGCCGACTCCAAGGCAACGGGAAGTTGGACTCTACGCCACGCATATGTTTAAGATAGTCGAAGTTTTAAAATCTGATATAACCAATGATCAAAAAATTAATAAAATTTTTGATATTAGCAAAAACATAAAGAGTGAGTCATTTACTCGGGATAATATGGTTCAAGCCTTTTATAATTTAGTTAAAGAATTGGCAAATTATGAACAAAAAAATGCTCATTTGATGACAACCAGTCGAGATGACCTTGAAAAACGCGAAGAGATCATGTCACATTTTAGCGAAAAAGCGCAGCTATTTTTAACGCTTTTAGAAGGTAATCAACTCGATAAAAAATCATTGGCATTATTAAAGACTATTGCAGATGACTATGCAGAGCTTCATCCACAGTCAAAAAAGAAAATAGATAAAATCGTTAATAATCCTGAAATACCCACCAAACAAAAAATTATTCCCATTATTAAGGAAATAATGAAAGCAATAGAAAATAAACGTGATAAAAACGAAACCGCGAAACTATTATATGGTGCTTTAAAATCAATGTATGATGATTATATGCCATTGGCGTCGCAGTTTCACAACATTAAATTCATGGATGATAGTATAACAGCACAAATGATGGAGAATATTTCACTTGAATGGTATGAGGGTTTACAAGATCTTTCAAGAAATTTACCAAAAAAAATCATTAAGTCAGATAAGCCTGCAATAGACGAAGATGTTGATCATATGCCTCCTTCTCAGGAATTAACCAGTTTGTATGTTTATGCAGTCTTAGTTCCAAAAATGAAATTGGACCAAGAAACACAACCGGTTTCACTAGAAAAAATTGCACTTAAAGCAAGTGTTCTAGAAAAAGTTGGACGTACACCTCAATTACAATCTAATAAAAATATTTCATACTGCTCGAAATTAGGTGGAGAAGGTATAGACGTTCAAGCGTGGCAAGTAAAAAAAACTGATCCGAACACGGGTTTTTCAGAAAATTCTTTATTGGATCGAGATCCTCTCAATCAATTCCAAAATGAGACACTGGATGAGACAAATCCATTTTTTTATTCTAAGTTGGCAAGACCCGTGCCACTACGCCTTAGAAAATTAGCAGAAAGCGGTGATGAGGAAGCCAAGCGTACTATTAAGTCTTATCAAATTGGTAACCATCCTAATAGTCGTACTAGTACCATAAAATATTTAATCACGCCTGTTAATCTTGATGATGATCTACCCAAAAAAGCAAACCATTCTCCTGAAGCTCTAGCTGAATTTAAACAACGACAATTAAATAAACTGAAGATTTCAGGCATTTTTACTGATACATACCAAGAAGTTTTAATAGTGAAAGAAGACTTTGAGAAATTACAAACCGATGCGGATAAGAAAATTTCTTTTGAAGATTATGAGAAAATGAGATTCCGAATTGATATTAAAACAACAAATGAAGAAAAATTATTAGATATTTTCAAAGAAACCCTGATTCATTACCAAAAATTTTGGCTTGAGAAAAATCCAAGAAAATCTAACGAATTCCCACCTGAGCTAGCTAACATAGTTCAAGTTTTACTCTCCAATTATACAAAGGAGCAAAAAATTAATAAAATTTTTGAGATAGGTAGACAAATAGGACATTCACGGCCTCAGGATAGTATGGTTCAAGGCTTTTGTAATCTAATTAAAGAATTTGATGAGCACGCTCAAAAATACCCTTATTTGATGACAAATGATCCCGCTCTCATTGAAAAAAGTGAAGAAATAATGGGGGTGTTTTGTCAAAAAGCACAACTATTTTTAACTCTTATAGAAGGAAATGAAAATGATAAACAGTCATTGATGTTATTAGATACTATTTTAATAGCAGGTGCAGGTAACTTTGCAGACCACTCTAAAGCAAACCAAAAACAGGGGTTTTTATCGAAAACATTGGGTCGATCTCCTGCCAACCAGCCTGACTACCCTTATTCAATAGCCCAAATAAAAGAAATTATAGATAGGCCTGAAACACCTACAAGGCAAAAAATTATTCTGATTTTAGAGAATGTACTTCAATCGATAGGAGCAATAGAAAAAAAGCGCGGCACTAAAGGTCTAGATCAATCATGGATTTTGTTACGCAGCACTATGACATCATTATATCAAGATTATAAGAGCAACAAACCGTCGTTTGCTTACATTCAATTTATGGATGATAAGATAGTAGATGAACAGCTTATGACTATTATGTCCAATACATGGAAAGACCGATTACAGGAATATAAGAATCGTTTAGTTTTACCTGATCCTAATAAACAATTACCGGCACAATTTATGTTACCGCCATTATCAACGACGGCACTTGCGCCCACACTATTTTCGACACAGCCATCATCACCCTTGGTACCATCACTGTCGCTAGAAGAAAAGCCCTCACTAGATAAATTGGAAAAAAAGCCATCATCTCGTTCTCAATCGCCAAGATAGTACGGCATAGGAATCAGACTTTTCAGTCTCCCCGCACCTGAGCTGTTACGCAGTGGCGCCTCAACTTCTTTGAACTGGACTTTGGCCATTTTTGTTTTTAAGGTTGGTACTTGTTATTTTTTAATCATTTTACGCAAAAATAGGATGTTTTTGCGAGCCAAACCCGATCAAGGAGAGCGTGTTTGGCGGTAAAATGATTAAAAAATAACAAGTACCAACCTTAAAAACAAAAATGGCCAAAGTCCAGTTCAAAGAAGTTGAGGCGCCACCGATAAAGCTAGGAAAAGCTCATCACACCAAATTAGTCAGCTTAAACAATAATTCCCTCGCTGCTTTCACCACCACATAATTGGCTACGTTTTTATTAGCCAGTATCACAATGCCTGATTTTTTATTAGGTAAAACGGCGACATACGCACGAAAGCCTTGCGTACCACCCGATTTGTCAATTAAAGCATTACCGTTATAAGTGGGTCTGCTATAAATTGCTTGAACATCCGTAGATCCTGCATCGATAGCATCTGACACATACAGCAAATCCGCTGCATTGTTACCTGAAATAGGATGAATTTGCCACGCTAATCCCTGAAATTTGTCAGCTAATTTTACATACATAGATTGTGTCATACGCATAGGATAAAACACTCTGGGTGGTGTGCCAGGTAACCCGATGGCCGCACTCAGAAAACGCTGCATATCTTGGGCTGATGCATTGATACTCGCTGCAGCAGGAAATAATCCTATTGACGAATGCGAAACGACATGTCCATTTTGATCATAGCCTTGAGCATAATACTTGACGAGTTTTTGGGGAATAGTCACACCCACCACCATTCTTAATGGATTTAAAATATGACGACGGTAGAGATTAGCAAAATCTTTTTCGGTTGAACTCTCAAGCGCAAAACCCAATAAGCCAACGCTAACATTGGAATAAAGCCATTGTTCGCCTGGATCTGCATCTGCAGACCAAGTCGTTAAATATTTCTTTAACTCCGCTTGTGTGTTGATATTTTTAGGTAAATTGAAGGGTAAACTCGATGTGTACGTGGCTAAATCTTGTAGTTTAATGTTGTGAAAACTCTCAGGCACCTCTTTAACGTATTTTGTTATCGGGTCATTAAGACTCATCTTGGCCCAATCAATTTCTTGCGCCAACAATAGGCTAGTCATCACACTTGAAAGCGAGCCCACCTCAAAAATCGTGTTGTTAGACACGGGTAATTTTTTTTCTCTATCAGCATAACCATAATAATACTCGTACGGTTTTCCATTAATGTATAGTTCAACCGCAACACCCGGTATATTATTTTTAGCCATGAGTGAATATATCGTCTTCTGCACAATGTCTGCATGAGGGCTAGATAGTGATTCAGCAAATACACAAACAGAAAAGATAGACAATGCCAATGTCATTAACGACTGAATTGTTTTGATCATAAAATACACCCTCTCACTCTGTCTTCACGTAAAAGTAGGGAATTCTTTATACCCTAGACGCTGATATAAGGGAAATCCTTCGTATCCAGCTCCAGCCGTTCCCGCTAATCCAACTCAAGCCTTTCAGGTGGAAGGCTGGATCAAACTACAATTGGTTATTTCTTATCACGTTCTTTGATTAACTCATCGACTACAGCCGGATCAGCAAGTGTTGTCAAATCCCCTAAGTCAGTCAAATCCTGATTAGCAATTTTACGCAGCAAGCGCCGCATGATTTTACCCGAACGCGTCTTTGGCAATCCCTCCGCCCATTGAATATGCTGAGGCACAGCGATCGCACCGATTGAATCTCTAACCGTTTGTACCAATTCATTTTTAAGTTCTACAGATGAATTAAAACCTATTTTCAGTGTGACAAAAGCGTAAATACTCTGGCCCTTGATCGTATCGGGAATAGCCACAACTGCAGCTTCCGAAACAGCTGGATGTAGAATCAAAGCACTCTCCACTTCTCCCGTACCAATACGATGCCCAGAAACTTTAAGCACATCATCACTTCGTCCTGAAATCCAAATATATCCATCTGCATCTCGATAAGCTTGGTCACCCGTTACATAACAGCCGGGAAATTCGTTGAAGTAGGCGTTCACAAAACGTTCAGGATTGTGATAAACCGTTTGCAACATGCCAGGCCAGGGTTGAGTAATCACTAATTTTCCCATTTTACCATTGGGCATGGGGTGGCCGTTATCATCGATGATCTCAGGTACGATGCCAAAAAATGGCCATGCAACAGAACCTGCTTTTAGCGATGTCGCACCTGGAAATGGACTAATCATGATTCCCCCCGTTTCAGTCTGCCACCATGTATCAACAATTGGGCAACGTTTTTCACCCACTACATGGTAATACCACTCCCATGCCTCCGGATTAATGGGTTCACCGACAGTGCCAAGTACGCGCAAACTGCTACGGCTCGAATGTTTCACCCAGTCATCCCCTTCACGGCGCAATGCACGAATAGCAGTAGGTGCCGTATAAAAAATAGTAACCTTATGTTTGTCAATCACCTCCCAAAAACGCGCAGGTGTGGGGTAGTTTGGAACACCTTCAAACAATAACGTGGTCGCACCATTAGCCAATGGGCCATATACACCGTAGGAATGGCCAGTTATCCAACCCACATCTGCCGTACACCAATAAATTTCGTTATCATGATAATCGAAAATTAATTTATGCGTAATCGCAACATATAACAGATAACCACCTGTACCATGCAAGATACCTTTGGGTTTTCCTGTTGAGCCAGAGGTATACAAAATAAATAAAGGATCTTTAGCATCCATGATTTCAGCAAGACATTCTGTTTTCACGTGTGAAATCGCCTCATGATACCAAACATCGCGCATCCTATCCCATGACACGGGGTTTTCTGTCCGCTTCACAACAATAACCCGCCTCACATGGGGACACTCTTGTAACGCTACATCCACATTATGTTTGAGTGGTACAACTTTGTTACCACGCAAACCTTCATTCGCGGTGATGACCAATTGACAATCGGCATCCAACAGTCTGGTTTTTAATGCATCCGCTGAAAAGCCTCCAAATACCACGGAATGAATCGCTCCTATGCGAGCGCATGCCAGCATTGCAATTGCTGATTCTGGGATCATTGGTAAGTAAATGCATACACGATCGCCTTTTTTAATATCATAGTGTTTCAAAACGTTTGCAAAACGACAAACTCTCTCATGCAAATCACTATAGGTAATCACTGTAGATTCATTTGGATTATCGCCCTCCCAAATAATCGCGGCTTGGTCTCCTCGTGTTGCAAGATGACGATCGAGACAATTATACGATACGTTAAGTTTTGCGCCTTGAAACCAATGCACATCCAAGCGATCGAAGCCACCACTTAACACCTTTTCCCATTGGGTAAACCAAGTAATGTATTGATTGGCTTGCTCGCCCCAAAAACCTTCCGGGTCACGGAGCGAGCGTTCATATAGCTCACGGTATTGCGTTTCAGTAATAAAAGTATGCTTAGCAAATTGCGGTGAAACAGGGTGAACGGCATTATCCATCATGAAACTATTCCTTATGGGGCCTAAGTTTGATAGATTACCACGCGATTTATTACGTTGAAAATAAAAGGAGTTTCAGCATGTCACGATTTTTTCTCCCTCTTCGACCTACATACGCTACAGCAGCAGGAATTATGGGATTAGCTTTAGATTTGTACGTGAAATCAGCCACTCTTTCTAATGGCTTAAGCAGCTATCCTCATAATCTTGCTGGGAATCTTTTCACAACAAGCCTTTCTGTAGCCGTGAGTACAACGGCTGGATACGCTCTCGGCGCGCTGCTTGAATATGCAACAAAAAAGCAAGATGAGGAACAGGAACTGGGAGCAGAAATGAGGTTAATACATTAAAGATTGTCGGTGGTGCCTCAACGAAGTTGATTTTATTATTTTGATTCTTGGAAAACGAGCAGGAAGCTCGTTTTAGCGATACTCGGAATGGAGCTGTGTATCGCGATCAAGAATCAAAAATAATAAAATCAACTTCGTTGAGGCACCACCAGATTGCCCTCTCAATAAGTTATCCCCAGTTTCTGGGGATAACTTGTGTAATAAGGTGTGCGTGAGGGTGTATAACAACCCTGTTACCGATGACGACTCGATTGAATGGCAAAATCTGCCATTGTTGTGAGCGTTTGTTTTGCATTCTCCTTCACATCCCAAGTAAGTTGATATAATACGTTACCCACTTGCCACTCTATATTTGGAGCATGCCAATCTGCCTCAGCATGGCCCGGTGTGTAATAGCCTATTATAGTATGATGTGCCAACTTTACTTTTTGCTTGAGAATAGGTTGGTGATTGAGTCCAAATGGTGCTTGTATGTAATCCTTTACCAATTTCCCATTTTTTTCCGCAGACATTGAGCCCTTGACACAACTATGGACTTGACAATGAGGATGGGTAGAGAAGGTAATCATCCAGAATTGATTATAATTTGACTTCATAGAATAGCTATTATAAGCAGCAAATAATTTCAACTTATTTTCTGGAGGAACTTCATTGGGAAACATGACAGTCAATTCAGAATTTTTTTCTATGTAATGGATCGCTTGACTTACATTCTCAACTACTTTATCTGCTGGAACAAGTTCTATTGCGACAAGAGACTTTGCATATGCACCAGTCATAGCTAAAAATAACGCTAGTATGATATGAGATAAAACTCGCTCATTTTTTTTCATATCCATTCCTCAAATCAATACATGACAGCCACTACCGACTTATCCCCAGTTTCTGGGGATAAGTTGTGGAATAAGCTGTTAACGACGCTGTATAGGATTAACTAATGACACACAATACCGCCAATACGGCACATGCCATCTAAGAATCCCCACAATGCCATCGCCGCTTCGCGTGTCGCATGCTCTGCACGTTCTGGATCAACATATTTTTCGATTAAATCAGCAACTTGTTTGGAATGCTCAACATCGTAAATTTGATGTGCCGTGAAAAATTCCAATGTGCGCTCATCATGAATACCGTAAAACTCTTTCAATCCCGCTATTTTAGATGCTGAAACGTCAGGAACTTGACACTCATATGCATATAACGCACAAAGCCCATCGCGCCAGTCACGTTGTGCAAGATCATGAAATGTATCCACCATGGCTTTTGTCTCTGGCAAAGGCGTATCATTTAACACCATTTCTCTACTTGCACCCAACCCATTTGCAAATTGCATCCAAAGTGCAGGGTGATCCGTGCCATGAATCTCCTCATCAGCTAAATTTTCAACTAATATTTTGCGCACTTCTATAGGTGGACGGCAAAATTCGCGCGTACGTTCATCACGCTTACCACAATGCACGCCAGAGATAAAGCATGGAAATGCATCTACCTGGTTATAATACTGAGCGGCGTAGCGTTGTAACGTTTCACGGCTTAACTCCCCTTTAGACCAGGCTTGATAAAACGTGTGTTTTAATAAATGGAACTCAGAAATAATCTCGTTCAAGCGAGCGATAAGTTGCATGGGCATACTCCTTTTAATGTCTTTAACACTTATAGGTATATAAGAAAGGAGAATTATCTGTGCTAATGCCTTGGAAATGCAAGGAGAAAGAGAAGACAACAAAATACCCATTGCGTCTCATGTTTACCTATCCACTATGGGTATTGCAGTTTAACTATCTATCACACGGAATGATGATTGTTATGCCGTTCTTTAATGACATGTTGAGCTTGCCTACCGTCACTTAGGGTTTCGGCTATATACTCCACCGCATCACCTATCGATAATTGACCAAAGTTCGGATAACTTACATTAGTGATACTGAAGTAGTATTCGTTGCCATCCACTCCTTCGATAAACCCGTATCCTTCGCCAGGAATCATTCTTGCTACATGTCCATGCATAACATCATTATGCGTTTTGACGCGCCCATGCTGCTTGCGTGAATGCTCTTCCAATTGTCTTGCAATCGCATCAAAAGCATCACGAAGGGCAACGTAAATGTCTTGATCAAATTTACGCGTCACCACAAACTTCTTTCCAGGCACAGCGATATTAATGCGTACATTATACAATTTACCCTGGTGCTTGTGTTTTTGCGAGAATCCAACCGCCACGCGGCAACTGCTGATTCGATCACAAAAACGGTTTAATTTTTCGGCTCGTTTATGGATGTGTGTTTCTAATGCGGAAGAAAAAGGAACATCTCGAATAGTGACTTGAACAGATAACATAGGCTACCCTCCCTCGTTTTACGATATTTTTCTATCTTATTGATACACGGTACTTTCTTCTTGCTATATCCTCGCTTCTACCTTCTATCCTTGCTTATTCACTGTACCTAATTTCAGTATAGACCATTATTGTTTTCGCGTAATCAGATCCCATCATCATAGAGAGGATAAAATGAGGATAAAATTCTATGTTAATGAAAATACTATTAAATATGTTAGGAATGGGTAACCAAGTTAAACCCATTCTTCGACGAGTGGCGCAAAATAGCTATCAACATCATGATGCGTCACCCCTTGCAGTGTACTCGGCTCCCAATGAGGCGCTTGATCTTTGTCTATGATCACGGCACGTATGCCTTCAGAGAAATCATGGCTTTTGAGAAAGCGTGTAACAAGTCGATATTCCTGACGCATGCACGCATCAAAATCAAGATGTTTTCCTTCTTGTAGTGCTCGGAGTGTTATTTTTAAACTGGTAGGGGATTTTTTTATAATGACCTCGGCAGCGTGCTGACAGCGTGGATTGTCTGAGTGTTGCAATGCATGCAAAATATCTTCCATGGTATGGTGGTTGAAACACGAATCTAGCGCTTTTTGCTGCGCTATCAACTGTGATGGTTCGAGTTGCACACAGAACTGCTCTATCACGTTTGATACAGCCGCACGAGGATCACCCACAAACGGATGTTGCGCCAACGCATTAATCAATTCGGGTAATGCTTCCCTAGCAACTTTTTGGTGAGCAATACCCATAGCCACACAATCATCGCTCTCTATGCGTGCACCCGTTAAGCCTAAATAAAAGCCGATACAACCAGGAAGACGCGGCAAAAAATAACTACCACCCACATCAGGAAAAAATCCAATTCCCGTTTCCGGCATAGCAAATAATAATCTATCGGTTGCAACACGATGTGATCCATGAATGGATATACCAACACCACCACCCATCGTAATTCCATCGAGCAACGCAATATAGGGTTTCGGAAAGTGAAAAATAGTACGGTTTAATTGGTATTCATCGTAAAAAAAACGTGCCATAACCGGATCATGTGCTTTAATCCTATCATACGTTAACCGCAAGTCACCACCCGCACAAAATGCACGCCCTTCAGCTGCACGTATTAACACAGCTTTGATATGTGTTGCCAATGCCCAACTTTGCAATTGACCCACCATCGCGTGGATCATAGCGTGATTTAATGAATTTAACACATGGGGACGATTTAATGTCATCACACCAAGGTGACCGCCATTCCCAGAAATTTCTTCAAATAAAACGT
>Ga0207082_1163_pt1 | contig 11436 bp, 6 predicted proteins | sample Alteio_BWMinHeat_56_FD_153588 | JGI IMG/M metagenome (GOLD analysis project Ga0207082, IMG submission 153588) | Enriched cells from forest soil in Barre Woods Harvard Forest LTER site, Petersham, Massachusetts, United States -... | ecosystem: Environmental > Terrestrial > Soil > Temperate forest >...
AGCGCCTACTGAGTAATCTTCGTACACCATCAATTGAGCAGTTAAATTAGACATTGTAAGGGGATTAAGATAATAAAGAGAATGGTCATAATTAACCTTTGCCAGGTCAAATTTATTCAAATCTCGACCTAGATTAGCGTTTTCCAGGCATAAGGCAGCCATAACCGCCTTATCAGTGAGTAGATTGGGTTGACTGAGGTGCATTGCCGCCAGCATATGTTTTTGCGCGGCTGGAAAGTCACCGAGGCTGATTTCATTGCTGCTAAGCAATTGATAAATTTTGGCCAGCTCGAGTGAATTAGGATTTAATATGGCTGTCCTGGCTAATGTTCGACGCAGGGCATATTCTCTGACATGTAATTCCTCGTCATAGTCATAAAGGCGTAATGGCACTCGCGAAGAGGAAAGAAAGTATAAATACATTACTGCCCAGATCATGAAGATCAGAGGGGCTAGTAAATAAATTATTTTGCCAGTTGAAGGGGTCGATTTTAATTTTTGATGCAAATATCTCGCCTTTTAAGGTTGATCCAATAATCGATTAGCTTATATGTTTTAGCATGCCAGTATCGCCTGTTTGACAAGTTTTTGCCATACATGCTAGCTTGACAATATAGACTAGATATTTACCAGTTTAGTTTAGGCCTGGATTGGCCATATAAGCATCAGGTTAAAATTCAGGGGCTAAAATCAAAACGAATGAAAAGAATTGCCTTCCAGGCGCGAGATAATCGCGGACAAGCAATGATTGGTCTTTGCCTGGCTCTGTTTATGGTGTTAACTGTACTTGCTTTTTTTGTTTACGATATGAACCGTATGCAAATGGCGCAAAGACAGTTGATTGCCCTTTGCGATGCCGCAGCCCTGGCTGGGTCGGCTATGCTCAGCTCTCAAGATGTTAGTTATGAAAACGCTAGCGAAGATCAGCTGTACACTGCTCAATTAGCGGGTACCCAATATGCCAAAAATATGTTTTGCACAGGCGCTATTCTGGGGACTCGTTTATACGATGGCAGCCTTGGCGGTACCGGCATTCCTGTCAGTGCGGTGGCTAGCAGTGGAGCATTGAACAGTATTTCAGCCAATCAGGTAAATGTCTGGATTCAGCTTGCTGACCCGTCAACTGGCTATACCAGCTATGGCATAGGCAATTCACAAGGCAGAGCCTATTCTGTTCAGGCTGTTTATGGCTATGCTCCAACACTGAACGCCCTTGGCATAGGCACAACCCTGGCAGTGCCAGCGCAATCCACTGCTGCCACTCAGATGATGAATGTGGTTATGGTTTTTGACTGCTCAGGCTCAATGGATGATAACACCGCAGTCACCTTTGTAGAGCGGGTTTGGGATTGGAACCCTGCCACCCAGACAGGCACAGATAAATATAATTATATAACTGCCGCCAGTTCTGGTGCAGATAATACGCTGTGTAATTACACCGGGCTTAATTATGCAGTTGCCCCTAATGGCACACCTTTAAATGTATTGCCACCGCAAAATTTGACTGATCTCGGCTATGTATATAACGGCCAATATTCTCAGTGGGGAGACTCAGCCAGTGCTGGCTTCTACTCAGGTAAGCTAGCCTTTGATTGGAGTATGAGGGCTTATATAGCCGTGCCAGCACAAGCGCCGTTTGCATCTTACCCTTGGCCAAACGGCACAGCAGTAAATTACAATTCCAACGGTACAAACTTTCCTGGACCATTTTATGACAATGATTTCGGCACGCCGCCAGGCAATTGTGAATTGAAATACGGCACTAAACAAGATCTTAGTATCTGGAGTACCGGTGGTGTAGGCTATCCTTCATGCTGGGATGGTAATTTAGCTCATGGCTGGGGCCCGGGTGCTCCAGCAGGATTTACTGGATTTTACAACGCAGCTAAGGGTACCCCTCAATGTGATACTAATCGTTATTTTTATGATCCTAATTCTATGCCATCGCTATATAGTGGCTCTTATACTCCTTTTACGGATATGGTGGTTAATCTGGAGAATTTAAGCTTTCCTTTAAGCCAGCCTACACCGGCACCTGGCTCGGCATTTCTCACTGCCAGCTATTCAGGCTTTACTTATACATTTCCCAGTACTGCTTTTAGTGTTTTCTTTGCGGAAGGATCGGGTGCAAGCGCTGCTTACAACTATGAGTATGATCCTCAGCTGCAGGGAGTGACATTTAAATTTAGCAATATTGCTTATCTAGTAGAGGCGTCCAGAGGCAATCTTGATCTAGATAACAATGGCAATGCCACTAATTATGCCAATGCTCTATTAAGTAAAGGCAGTGATCAGGGCTACACAATAGCGGTAGGCGACTGCAAGGCAGGCTATCAGAAGGCTTATCAACGTCTGGCAATGTATGTCAGCCAGCCTTTTGCTACAGCCCAGGCCGGTGCATATAAATTCTTTCAAAATTTGGCTCAAACCAGCGCCGCTTATTTCGGCTTCGTTGGTTTTTCTGGCACTCCGGCCAACTATACCGGCAGCCCCGACGCTTGCACTTATCTTAACGACACCAGTCTTTTCTATAGTTGCACAGGCACGCCCAATGCGGCAGCGCCTAGCTACGCAGATTTTTTCTACCATGGCAGTGTGGCCAGTGCTAATACCCCGGCCATCAATCCCAATGTCTGGGTATGGTCACCAACGATAGTATCTAGTGCTTCGGGCACCCCACCAACTGATGGATCCACAGGGCCTGCCGCCAGTCCAACTGGCATACCTTATAGTGCCAGTAATAATGCCAGTGGACCTAGCGGCAGTACCTGGGTAAATGTAAGTTTTGGCCCCGGGAGCGGCACGCCACCAGCTAGTCAGACCGTAAGGTGGGCCTATACAAACCTCGGTTTTCAAATACCAAGATGCTTTCTTACTAGCGCTAGTAGCGATACTGGCTCCGGCACTAATCAGCAATCCACTTTTAATGGTGTTTGCTCTAATGAAACCATGTCTATATACTCAACGACTGGAACTAATTCTCAAGGCGATGGTACCAACCCGGCTAATGCTGGTTGCAACGGTCTTTTCCATTGCCGCCCGCTTACAGATACTGGTGCGCTGGAGGCTCTTGAAACGGCACTGGCTAACCTGGGTGTCAGTACTTATAGTGGAATGACCGGATATACCGCCAGCAATAAGCGTGCCGGAGCGGTAAGCGTAATCGTCTTTTTCACTGATGGTACGCCAACGGATGCTGTTAATGTAGGCGGCGCCACAAGTTATTCAAACTATACCAGCGGAGTTATCAATCCGGCTCAAACCAACGGTATCCCCATATATTCCATAGGGCTAGCTTTAAATTCTACTGTCCAACAGGACCAATACACTTTTCTCAATACCTTAAGTAACAACGGTGCCAATGGCTCCCAATTTTTCCAGGTCACAAACGCAAGCACTTTGACCAGTGCTTTTACTGGCATAGCCAGACAATTAACACAATGCCTGCGCTAACCCCTAATAATCGCCTCAATAAGCCCTTTTTTATTGACAGCGCCTCGCTAACAGTGATAGTTTCGTAATAGGACCCCATTCAACGAGAGTTTATGTGAAGCATGCTCAGCCAGCTCATTTTAAAAAGAAAAGCTAAATATAGGTCTTGCCGTGCAGCAATAATAGAAGAGAATGTAGCTGCTCTCTATCTTCTGTTTCTTTTTTTATTCTTTCCCATGTTAGATCTGGCAACCATGGGGCTGAGGGCATTTTTCCTCTGGTTTGCTTGTGAGCAAGCAGCAATGGCCGGCGCTAAAGGTACTGTATGGAGTAATACTGCTTATCCAAATAATTACTATACTTGTATTCAAACGCAAGCACAGAGCGCTGCTACTAGCTTTGTAAACATGTTTTCCGGCATTACGGTCACAAGCGGTCCCAATTTAGTAGTAATTGCTCAAGCTATTCCCAATACTAGCGCTGCTACTATTAATCCCTATACCCCATCACCAAGCACATATCTGGACAAGTCACTGTATGTGCCTATATTGCAGGTGACCATGACTGGCACAGTGCAGCCGTTTATTGTTATACCGTTCATACCTATGTCAATACCTGGACTTAATGCGCCATTTACTATGACTGTTATGTCTGAGCAACAAATTGAAAATCCCACCGCCTTAAGTTACTAAAGGCAGACGCCACAAATAGGTTCAGACCATGAAATCTAAAGCTCTTAATTTAATAAGCTATTTGAGTAAGCTAAAAAAGCAAAACAAGGGCTTCACTCTGATTGAATTAGCAGCTATATCCGTTTTGCTGGTGGTTATAACTGCCCTTGCATTGGATATGGGTATTTTGATTTTTTCTTCTGATGCTTGTGATAAAGCTTGCAAGGATTGCGCTCGCGCTGCTGGAACAGCAGGCAGAACGCCTGGTCAGGCAATGGATGCTATGAATGCCGCCCTAACGACCCATATTAACACGCTCAATGCTTTTACTATGTCTAATTTGAAGGCCCAGTTGATGGTATATGAAGATTATTCGACAGGCACTCCTAATGCTACTAGCGGTAACGGCACTGGACCCTGGGAAACCACCACCGGCAGTGTTCTTCCCAGCACCACCTCAACAGGTGGCACAGGCAGCGGCGGCACTGTGCCTGGTGCCGCCACTCCAACAACTGTCTGGCTGACTAACTCCTATTCCAGAACGGCTTATTCGCCAGGGCCATATGTGGTTGTCCGTACTACTATGACTGCTACGGTGCCGGCGCCAATTTTCTTTTTTGGCACCAGCCTTACCCCCAATCAAATTCAGGTGGCAAGCTGTTACTCATATCCCCTCATCAATACTTATTCCACTGTGCTCGCGGCCAGTTTACCGACAGTGAAAAACCCAAATCAAGTGAGCAGTACTGAAACTACGATCAGCAACTCCACCAACACTTCCACAAACTCCGATTCCACCTCAACCAACAATTCCACAAGCACTGGTTCCACTGGATCCAACAATTCTACAAGTACCGGTTCCACACATAATGCCTCAACGGCGAGCAGCTCGAGCACTAGCTCCTCGCACAGCAGCTCAACCCATTCTAGCAGTTCCGGTTCTCACAGCAGCACTAGTAGCTCAACTAGCACAACTAAGGCCCCGAGTACGAGTACGAGCAGTACTTCCACCAGCAACACCCACTCAAACAGCACCAGCTCTACCGGCAGTACCTCTTCCAACAGTTCCTCTACCACCAATAGCTCAACCAGTACGAATAAAGGTAGTGGTACTACCAGCACTGCTAGCAGCAGCTCCACCTCCTCCAACAGCTCTGATACCCACAGCACCAGCAGCAGTTCTAATAGTTCAAACACATCCAATAGCAATTCCAGCAACACCAGCAACAACAGCACCTCTACTTCAAATAACTCCAGTAATAATGCCTCCAACTCCACCGTATCTACTGCAAATACCTCTAATAACAGCACCAATAGCACCAACACCAATTCCACCGGCAATACCAGCACCAACTCTTCTAACACCAGCACCGGGTCAACTACTGGTGCTAGTGCAAGCGCCAGCGCAAGCGCCAGTGCAACAGCCAGTGCAAGCGCCAGTGCCAGCAATAGCAGCGGCGGCGGCATAGGAACAGCTAGCACTAACACTGGCGACCACGGATAATCCAGTCTTGCCGGCGCTACCTGACCTCTTCATTAGCGTTCATGTTGATGGAGCTGCCTGATGTGCTGAACTCGAAAGAATTTGCCCTGGCAATATGCTATAAATAAATGCTAGGCGTATGAGGCATATGCTTTGCAAGTAAAATAAATTGGCTTTTTTAGTTATCTGGACTCCATACACAGCCATGAGAAAAAGAAAACAGCATTTATTTTTCGCGCCTATTGTATGTGTTTTCTCCTTTTCTATTGGTTATTATGTCCCTGGCTGTGCTATTCCAGCTGTTGCCAATCGTAAGCCGGTTGAGGATGCAATGAGGCAAAGCGCACAAGCAGCAGCAGACCAGACTAAAGATGACAAAATCTCCCCTGGAAAATTGGGATTATATAGCCAGACAAGGATAGCAACAGAACCCTCTGTTAATCGAGAACAAGTTCGCTCGTTGCCATCGGGAATTAAGTATCCACCGGACTTAGATAAAACACAGTTTCCTCCGTTGCCGCCGGGGGTGAAGTTGCCACCGGGTGCCTTAGACATGCTAATGCGCTTAAAAAATAATGCCGGACAGGGAGTTTTTCGCAATAATAAGGGGTTGATGCCGTTGCCGATCCCTGATAGGCGTGTTGAGCCAAACGCAACGCAGGCCAACCAGGGTCATAGAATAGAACAGCATACATTAAAAAAGAAATTTGACAAAATTCCGGATTTAAATAACTGGAGACATATTTCCTATCTGGCGGACAATCTTATTGATGATAATAAATTTGATAGAGCGGAAATTTTGCTAACAAGCATATTACCGCGAGCAAAAAAGGAAGTGCCGCGAAGTCTCGATTACGCTTTGACATTGTGCCGATTGGGTACGGCTCTTTATGCTCTGAAGAAATATCCGCCAGCTCTGCTTAAATTGCAAGAAGCAATCGAGATTCTAAGCCACAATCCTGCCGGCGCACGCCAACGCAGCATTATGTGGCGTAGTATGGCAACCAAGGCGGCTGTGCTTTTACGCCTGCAAAAGAATGTTGAAGCAGAAACATTAGCCCGAAAATCAATTGCATATGCCATTGCTTTTCCGGATATAGCAACGCCCAAGCAACTTAAAATAACCTATACTCTGCTCAGTAACTCCCTGCAAGGCCAAAATAAGATTGAAGAAGCGAATAAGATAACCGAGATCATGAATCAGCAATAATCAGAATTATGCAATGTTTGCTCCTGATGGGTTTTGATCATTGACAGTACTCTGAACATCCTCCAGTTTGAAATGAAGAATAGCCAGATTATTAATATTAATGGCGGCAGCTTTGAGTTCAGTTTATTAATGTTTTAGCCTGCCAGGGCTGCCTGTTTGACAAGGTTTTGCTGACCATGGTAGGTTGTAAATATTAGGTTGGCTTTACCAGTTTAGTTTGGGCCGTCATGGTCCAAATAAGCATTAGATCAGAACTCAGGGGCTAAAATCGAAACGAATGAAAAATGTAGCCTTGCAGTCGCGAGATAATTGCGGACAAGCAATGATCGGTCTTTGCCTGGCTCTCTTTCTCGTTCTGGGTATACTCGGTTTTTTCGTCTATGATATGAACCGCATGCAAATGGCGCAAAGGCAATTGACTGTGATTTGTGATGCTGCTGCTATGGCTGGATCGGCTATTCTTAGCTCTCAAGATCTAAGCTATGGGGATGCTAACCAGGATCAAATCTATACCGCCCAAACAGCGGCTGCTCAATACGCCAAAAATATGTTCTGCGCTGGTGCTATTCTAGGCACTCGCCTGTATGATCCCAATGCCATGAGCAGCGGGCAACGTATTGCCGTAAACTCAGTCGATAGCGGTTCAGCTTTAATGAGCGTTGCTGCTAATAAAGTTAATGTCTGGATTCAGCTTGCATCTCCCTCACAAAACAATGCCACCTATCTACCAGGCAATGTTCAGGGTAGAGCATTTTTCATCAAAGCTGCTTACGGTTATGTACCCAGTTTAAGTGCACTGGGCATAGTGAGCAGTCTGGCTGTGCCGGCGCAATCGAATGCTTCCACCCAATTACTGAATGTAATCATGGTGTTTGATTGCTCCGGATCAATGGATGATAATACCAGGGTCTCTTTTGTAGAGCGGATCTGGGACAACACACAAAACAAATACAATTATCAATTGGCAGGCAATCCCGGTGCAAACAATCAATTGTGGCAATACACCGGACTTAATTATGCAGCCGCTCCCAATGGTACAGCCGTGAATGTTCTGCCGCCGCAAAATCTAACTAATTTAGGTTATTTATTTCCTGTCGTCAATCAAGCAACTGGTGCAGTAACCGTGACGTCTTTTGCTTTTGGTGGTTCTAACACATACTTTAGTGCCAACCCGCCACTGGCATTGGATATGGCAATGCGGGCTTATTGTGCAGCTCCTTATCTAGCTAATTCCTACCCTGTAAACGCCTCTCCTAACGGGCAATTTCAGGGACCATATTATGATAATGACTTTGGCACGCCACCGGGTAATTGTGCTTTGAAGTATGGCAATCAGCAAGCCAGCGCAGTCCCCAAAGGTCTATGGGGTACAGGCAATGTTTGGGATGGTAATGCCATTCATGGCTGGGGTCCGGACTTTTCGCCTGGTTATTACAACGCTTCAATAAGCAATAACAACCCCCCCCCTCCCTTGGGCAATGGCTGGGATGGAAACACTTATTTTTATGATCCTAATGCTATGCCGCCACCGTACAACGGATCAAGCTGCACGCCTTTTACCGATTTAGTCGTTAATCTGGTCAATGTAAACTATCCTAGCACTCAGCCCTTGGATGGCGGCATTTGTCCTTATGCAGGGCTTTCCAGTTTCACGTTTCCTACAAGCACCTTTAATGTGAACTTTGCCGAAGGACAAACAGTTCAACCCACTTATTATTACGAATCCAGCAGTAGCCCATGTTTTGGGAATACATTTAAATTTCCCAACATTGCTTACCTGGTAGAAGCATCAAGAGGAAATCTTGATTTAGATAATGTTGGACAGCCAACTAATTATGTTAATGCTTTGCTCGGTAACAGTCCTACCGACGTGAATGGTATTACCATGCCATTAAAAAGTGACTGCCAGATTGGTTATCAAATGGCATATCAAAGGTTGGCTATGTTTATCAGCCAACCTTTCGCTACTGCTCAGGCTGGTGCCTTTAAATTCTTTCAAAATTTAGCCCAAAACAGCGCTGCTAATTTTGGTTTTGTCGGCTTTTCGGTTGCTCCCACCAATGCTGCCAATCCTGACAGCTGTGCTTATCTAAACACTAGCAGTCCAGCCAGTCTTTTTATGAATTGTGCTGGCAATCCTACAGCGCAAGGTCAAACCTTATGCGATTTCTTTTACCAGGGTTATGTAAAGCAGGCGGGCAGCAATTTTAGTATTAATCCTAATGTCTGGATGTGGTCACCTCAGTCTGCGGACTTTTGGTACACAGGCCCTTCTGCTCCTGCTGCCACTCCAACTGGCATACCTTATTCCGCCACTTATAATCCGAGTGGTCCTGGTGGCAGTACATGGATAGCTATAACGGCCAGCGGATTTTCTCAGCCGGCCAGCACAAGCATAAGCTGGGCGTACACAAACCTGGGTTTTCAAATACCAAGAAGCTTTTTAACAAATATCACTAGCAATCCAAACTCTGCTAATTCTGTTCAGGAAGCGACTTTTAATCGTTCTTGCTCTAATGATACTTGGTCCAATTATCCAAGCGCGATCTATGCAAGCTTTGTTCCATATATGGCAGTGTACCCTATGACTTCTGGTTATGACGGACTGTGGCACTGCCGTCCGTTAGCAGATACCGATGCTTGTGAGGCTCTTCAAGTTGCATTGGCGAATGTTGGTGTGGGCAGCTTCAGTGCATTGACAGGTGGCAGCGCCGGCACTCCCAGTACCATGCGTGCAGGGGCTATAAATGTAATTACATTTTTTACGGATGGCACTCCCACCGACAGCAGTGATGGCAGTTTTTCAAACTATATTGCTAATGTTGTTCAGCCGGCACAGAAAGCAGGCATTCCTATATATTCAATAGGACTGGCTTTAAACTCTTCTGTCAAGGTGGATCAATATACCTTTCTTAATGCGTTAACTAATAAGGGCGCCAACGGCTCACAATTTTTTCAGGTCACCGACGCAAACAGTTTGCAAGCCGCCTTTACCGGTATAACAAAACAACTGACACAATGTCAGCATTAAAGGCGTAGTTGATTAGTTATTGAATTGGTTTAAATGAAAATATGTTCAGTCAATATTTAATGAATCATTTGAGCAAGCTTAAAAAGCAAGGTAAGGGCTTTACTTTGGTCGAATTAGCAGGCATGTCTATTTTGCTGGTGATCATAGCTGTTCTTGGGGTGGACATGGGCATTTTAATTTTTGCTTCCGATGCTTGTGACAAAGCTTGCAAGGACTGTGCTCGCGCTGCTGGTACGGGCAGAACGCCTGGTCAGGCAATTGATGCTATGAATGCTGCGCTAACGACACATATTAGTGGACTAGGCCCTATGATGTCCGCATTGAGCGCTCAGCTTATGGTGTATGAAGATTATTCTACAGGCACCCCCAGCACTACCAGCGGCGGTGCTAACGGACCCTGGGAAACCACCACCGGCAGTGTTCTTCCCGGCACCACCTCAACAGGCGGCATGGGCACCGGTGGCACTATACCTGGCGCCACTACTCCGACAACCGTTTGGTTTAGTAATACCTCGTCTGAAACTTGTTTTACGCCAGGGCCTTATGTGGTTGTTCGCTGTACCATGACTGCCACAGTGCCGGCGCCGATTTTCTTTTTTGGCAGCAGCATTACCCCCAATCAAGTTCAGGTGGCAAGCTGTTACACATATCCCTTGATCAATACATTTGCAACGGTTGTGGCTGCTCAGTCACCGACACTGCCTAACCCTAATCTGGCTGACGCTAACGCAAGTAATAACACGTCTACTTCTACTAACGCCTCTACAACTAGCTCTACAACTGGCACCACCACCGATTCTGCTAGTACTACCAACGCCAATTCCACTTCAACCAACGGTAACTCCACTTCAAATAATAGCAATTCTACCAGTAATAATTCCACCAGTACTGATCAAGGCAGCGGTACTAGCAGCAGCAGTAGTAGTATCTCAAATAGCAACTCCACTAGTACCACTACCAATAGCTCGTCGACATCCATCTCCTCTAACACCAACTCTACTGGCACCACCAGCAATAGTTCGTCAACCTCTAACTCCTCTAACACCAACTCCACTGGTACCAGCAGTAACAGCAATTCCACCAGTACTCACACTTCAAGTAATTCAACTACTGGTGGTGGCGGCAACGGTAACGGTAACGATAACGGTGGCAATAATACAAGCACTACCACTGCTACGACTGGTTCGCCAAGTAATATAATGGGAGCTAATGATACCGGCGGACCTCACGGTTAGCCTGATATGCATCGGCTATATCTAAATGGTACCTTGCTCTATTTATTCGCTTCATGCATTAAATCTTGGGGGGGAGGTGAGCACTACTTGCGGCTTGATCAGTTTCTCTTCAGTGATTGAGCAAAGAGCTATTGGCTTAGGACAATCAGTGCTTGATTGTCCTGAATACATGACCAGGCAATGTTGATTAACAGGAAGACAAGCCTTGTCATGAATAGGAAAACTGGTGGCTATTGTCTTTAGAGTCAGACTGCGGCCTTGAGCAACAAGGATAGCAGCAGGTAATTCAACTTGAACCATGGCTTGGTTAAGCACCGTCTGTGGTGCAAGTAGTATTTCTCCCAATTGTCCCACCTTGATCACATTCTCCACTG
>Ga0207082_1165_pt2 | contig 11218 bp, 9 predicted proteins | sample Alteio_BWMinHeat_56_FD_153588 | JGI IMG/M metagenome (GOLD analysis project Ga0207082, IMG submission 153588) | Enriched cells from forest soil in Barre Woods Harvard Forest LTER site, Petersham, Massachusetts, United States -... | ecosystem: Environmental > Terrestrial > Soil > Temperate forest >...
ACTCAATCCACTGGCTGACTTACTACTCAGTCGCCCTTCTATAAAATTTGTAGACGAAACCAGTGTTTTACTCACCGGGTTAAATATGGCTGAAATGACATTTAGAAATGGCGCTGAGAAAAGCGCCATCCGCATATTGTTTTGGGTGGCATATACTTTAGGCAATACTTCCCCGAAAAGCACTAGAAGAAAAGTTACTAAGACTACCTGTATCAGGAAAAATACCATAGGGTTGATAGCGTGATTCACAAATTTATCAATCAGCATATTGGTTGTAATAACAATTGCTATATTGATGAAATTATTGGCTACAAGTACTGTGGCAAGCAATAGCTTAGGCTTATCCAATAGGTTTATTACCTGTCTGGCATTATGTGTCTCTTTGGTTTTTAGGTAATTGATGTCTTTGGCTGTCAGCGAAAAATATGCTGTTTCTGCCCCTGCAGTCATAGCAGTGATCATTAATAAAACCAATATTACAATGATGAGAATGGTTACTGTGGAAGCGGAGAAGGCATTTGGGGCTGCCTGCAATAATAAAAAATGTAACGATCCGCCTTCAGGTGTACTTTCCAATGGTTATTTACTTTTGGTCAATATTTCAAAATTAAAAAAACGAAAGGAATGCATAAAACATTCCCCCGGGTTTAGAATAAAATTAATATGCCATTAAAATGGCAGGTCATCTTTTGTAGGTTCTATGGCACCTGCATCATAATGTATGTCCGTAGCCTTAATGCTTACATCTGCATCAGTTCCATGATAATCGCTGCTTTCTTTTCTTTTATCCAACATCACCAAATTATCTCCTACTATCTCTGTGCTGAAACGACGGTTTTTATCTTTATCTTCCCAGGTACGTGTGCGCAAACGTCCCTCAATATATACAAGACTGCCTTTATGTAAGTACTTCTGTGCTAGCTCTGCAAGTCCGCGCCATAGCACTACTGTGTGCCATTCTGTTTGCGATACAAGGTTACCGGTTTTGTCTTTAAATGTTTCGGTAGTTGCTAAAGGGAATTTTGCTACTGCTATATTTCCTTCAAGGTACTGTAGGTCAGGGTCTTTTCCTAAATTGCCAATCAACATAACTCTATTTACGCCTCTCATAGTACATCAATTTTTCAATTAACAAAAATCTTTACTTTATAGACATCTAAAAGTATAATTTTTTTTCTAGAAAAGAAACAAGCGTCTTTGGGAATGCTATATTTTTTAGCCCTTTTACGGCTATCCATCCGCCATCAGCTATAGGTAGTTTTACCTCTTTTTTCAGCTGCAAACTAAAAAAATGACTTTCTATGTGTTGGTGAGTTAGTTTTTGTATCAAATACCCCCCATATTCAGGAACAGTATCTCCAAACCCGTATGTTTTATAGATGTCGTTTTTTTGAAGCGCCTTCACGTCCAAAACTTTATTATCTTCTATCAGTAAAGGTTCGTGCAGGTTTTGCCAAATATCTTTACCGGTACGTTTATGTATCCATATATTATCTCCTGCGTGTAAAAGCAGGAAGTGGAAATACCGTTGTGTTATTTTTTGCTTTTTGCTTTTTACAGGTAGCAGTGTTGTCATGTCCTGTTTATGGGCAATGCAGTTCTTTTGTAGTGGACAATTGTTACAAACTGGATTTGCCGGAGTGCAAACAGTAGCCCCCAGGTCCATAATGGCTTGGTTGTAGGCTGCACTATCTGTTGTATCAAGCAGTTCATTGGCAAGTTTGCTGAATTGTTTCTTGCCCTCAGTTGTATCAAAAGGGGTCTCAATACCAAAATACCTTGCCAATACCCGGTATACGTTCCCATCTACAACAGCATTAGCTGCCCCAAATGCAAAAGAAGCTATAGCCGCCGCCGTATAGGGCCCAATCCCTTTCAATTGCAAAAGGCCCTCATAGGTTTTGGGGAATTTTCCACCAAGGTCATTTGTAATGGTTCTGGCCGTAGCCAGCATATTCCTGCAGCGATTATAATATCCTAACCCCTGCCATATTCTAAAGGCATCCTCATCTTTTGCCCCGGCCATATCCGCAACAGTAGGGTACACGTCAATAAATTTTAAATAATAAGGTAATCCTTGCTGTGCGCGTGTTTGTTGTAATATGATCTCTGATAACCATATTTTATATGGGTCTTTTTCTTCTTTCCAGGGCAAGCTACGATCATTGGCATTTCGGTGCCAATCCATAAGGTTCAATGTGAATTTTTTATGTTGTGTTGTAGCTTTCATTCAATTGCAATTTACATAAGCAGGTGCATTGCCGTAGTTTTTTTTAAAAGTCGATTTTAACTTATTATTTTTACGCCCTCAATCACAGATAGATGGATTTAAATAATCTGAAAAAAGTTGCTTCACAAGTAAGGCGCGATATTGTAAGAATGGTGTATGAGTGCCAGAGTGGTCACCCCGGTGGTTCTCTTGGTTGCACAGAATTTCTGGTTGCACTGTATTTTGATGTAATGAAACGCAATGCCGATTTTCATATGGATGGTATAGGTGAAGATATTTTCTTCTTGTCCAATGGGCACATATCTCCTGTGTTTTATAGTGTGTTAGCTCGTTCAGGGTATTTCCCAATCGAAGAACTGAGCACTTTTAGAAAAATAGATTCTCGTCTGCAAGGCCATCCTACCACACACGAGCATTTGCCAGGTGTGCGTATCGCATCAGGTTCTCTGGGGCAGGGTATGAGCGTAGCTGCAGGTGCAGCAATGGCTAAAAAACTGAATAAAGATAGCAGCATCGTATATTCTTTACATGGTGATGGGGAACTGGATGAAGGCCAGAACTGGGAAGCGATAATGTTTGCTGCACATCATAAAATAGATAACCTTATTGCTACTATTGACGTGAATGGTCAACAAATAGATGGTTCTACAAACAAAGTAATGAACCTCGGTTCGCTGCGCGATAAATTCACAGCTTTTGGCTGGAGAGTGCTGGAGGTAAAAGATGGCAACGATATGGACGAAGTATTGCGCACACTTGCTGCTGCTAAAATACTGGTTGGTACCGAAAAGCCTATCTGTATCCTGATGCATACCATTATGGGAGCTGGTGTAGACTTTATGATGGGTACCCACGAATGGCATGGTATTGCCCCTAACAAAGAGCAGTATGAGCGTGCCATGGCGCAACTGCCTCAAACTTTAGGTGATTATTAATTCATAATTATTGATATTTTTCAAGGTGTCCTGATACTATCAGGACACCTTTTTCGTTTTACTAGTAAAGTGCTTCTTTGTTTTAGCCGTGTTTTGACTTTCGATTTTAGACTTTTGAATTAACTATATGAGTCATTTTAATTCGGTAAATTTGTTATAAGCAAACGAAAGCAGTTGCTACTATGAAAGCTGTAAGCATACAAACTGTAATTTTTCTCATCGCCCTTTTCTTTGCCTCTTGTGCTAAGAAAGAAGCCCCCGGTACTCCGCAGGATGTAGTGGTGGGTACTTGGCAATTATACCAAACAGCCACAGACGATAATAACAATCACATACTGGATGACCAGGAGTTACGCACATTGGCTACAGGCGATAAAGAGACCTATGTTTTTTACAGAAATTACTCTGGCCAGCAGACTGTGAATTATTTTGGTGCGCTGTCTACCTATGCACTTAACTGGAGCTTATTCGAAGGTAGCAGGTATATGCAGATCGTGAAACTGGGTAGAGATACGCAAAACTATACCGTAGTAAAATTCTCTCCAATCGATCTTACGCTGCTGGATACTGTTGGTACTACCTATAGCTGGTATATTTTGAAAAAGCAGTAATATAGCAACTAGAAAAATCAGGTCAATGAAATCCTCTTTATTCTTACTAAGCACACTATTGTTAGTGTCAAGTTGTGGCCACCATTCAAAAAAGCCGGCTATTAACAGCGATACTATTTATCAAACATTTGAGACCAATTTTTTTGAGCACTATCCTGATTATCAGAAAAGGAACCACCTGAAGAATCCTATTGATTTTATTAAGAACTACGCCATCTCTTGCGGTGTAGATAGTTGTGTGAATGGTACTGACTATCTGGTGCTTCAGGCAAATGAAATTTACAAAGCTAAAGACAACACCTATCAAAGCACTTTGTATTACGAACTCATTCGTTTTCGAAACGCAGCTAAAATGAATGAACTGATAGCTCAGTTAAAAAAGAAATATTGTATCACCGACCCTGCAATCAAACTATATACCATGTGCCAGGTTGATACTGCCTGTGTCATAGGCATTAACTATACCAATTTCAATCTTAACAATTATGATTCCTTCATGAAATTTGAATTTGGTAATGATCTGAAGATTCACGTGCTTAATACTTCAAAGTGAAAATATCATCAAGGCTGTCATCCTGAGCTTGTCGAAGGATCTGCTTGGCATTTGCATTTAACTAAATCAAAGGACAAAAACTACAATTAAACCCTAGATTTTTGTATGTATTTTCTCGCTCTAAAGTATATCAATATCATAACTACCACATGAGTCATATTCAGTAGATACACAACAATTTTTAGAGGTGATGGTAATAAAACATAGACATAAGAAGCAACTATAAATATTGGAAGAATAATTGCTATCACGAGGCCAAGCTCTTTTAGTAATCCTATATGATCATTTTGTGTTTTTGTAATATGGACACCTGCTAGTACGAGTACAACGATGGAAAATATTTCTAAGTAAAAGTAAAAACTGTTAGCAAGAGGAAACACCTCTTTAAAGTATTCTGGTAAGAGGTACATTATATTAAGAATGACAATTAACACATCCCGAAATATCCACCAATTAATCCATTTTATTGCTTTGAGGTTGTAAAAATTTTCTAAATAATTTTTTAAAAACTGCAATAGGTAAATATCACATAGTCCACATAATAAAGACAATAACAAATGATCACCGTTAAAGAGATGTATCGAAATACTCCAGGACATATATTCTAAGGAAAAGAAAACAATCTCAAGGAATCCAACAGTAATTGCCAATTGAAAGTTTTGATGCAGGAGCATTTTCTCCGGCCAGATATTATATTCATCAGTTTGCTGCATATCATCCATGTCTAGATCATTTTTTCTCATATGTATAGGTGGCATAGGCCATTAGGTTTAATACATTGTGCCGTGCCTGAACTGGGTATGCAAACATGATCCACTTGTCGTCATATATGCTTTTTTCCGCCGTAATAAATCCACGCTTCCAGTATCCTTGTGTTAACCCAATTACAACTTGTTGTTTTGTTTGACGCCGCTCATGTCCATAGTCTCTACTGGTGTCGTTGTCATTTGGCAGCCAGTCCACGTCTATAAACAAACCCTCATTGACAGGTATTTTTTTTGCGCTCAAATCAACACTAACCCACTGATTCCCTTTGTCCGCATGAACTATCAGATTACTATCCGTTATATCATGCAATGGCATCCATGTGTCAGGGTCTTCATTAAATACTCTTATCCTAAAACTAACAGTTGGAATACCATCATTTACTACAAAAACAAAGACTTTTTTTAACAAACCATTTCTGGAAGAATCGGCCTTCAAAAAAACGGCTGACTGAAGACCATAATATCCAAAATGTTTTCCGGTGTCTTTCCATGGTGGATCAAGTCTGCAACTAATATGTTTGCTCCCCAAAATACCCTCTCTTATTTTTTCTTTTTTCCACTTTACGATCACTTCCTTCAAATTAACAAGCTGTTTTTGTAAGGAAATGGTATTGGTTTTACCTAACTCATTTATTGTCATTTCCTTTTTCTCATATCCCATACAGTAAACTACAACCGTTTTTGCCGAGTCCATGTTTAATTCAAACACGTAATTCCCTTTCTCATCACAATAATATCCCTGGGCTTTATCCTTTACTTGTATAATAGCAAATGGAATACCTTTTTGCCCTTCATCAACTACCTGCCCATGAAAAACGGCGATTTGCGAGATAGCAAATATTGGAATTATATTAAGTAAAAATAAAATGAAGTATTTCATGTAAGATTATGGGAAAGTATAGATAATAATATGTAATCCTGTCAATAAATTTATAAACAAAAGTTTGGAAACAGCTATTCGGCAATAGTATCTTGCATTCGTATTAAAAACTCCACTCTTGGCAAAGAGGGGATGTTTAAACAAAGCTTGTCTTTGTCTAAACTGGGGTGATAGTTAGGGCATACTCTTCCGCAATAGGCAAAAAGCGGAACTTAGAGAGCAAAGCGAACGGTCTCATGAGCACCGCGAATAACTAACCATAGTGGAAGACATTAAAAAATACGAAATGTCCCACTCTTACCCAAATGTCGCACCTTGGGACATTTCAGAAAAAATAATAAAAAAGCCAGTAAGGCTTTTCAGCCAGTTTCTCCCAATTTTTTTTTCAACAATTTTTTTATTTTCAAAATGCGACATTTCAAAAATAACTATGCAAATTATTTTTTTTCACCGGAAGTGGAACTATCAGCGAAAGACCATTTAAGAAATCCTCTCCTTGGGAGAGGATTTAGGAGAGGTTTTTTTTCGTAGTTTTACCGATTAGTATATTTTTTCACAATCGGCAAGGTTCAGGATCAGGAATGTGAACAAGGGATTATATATGTGTTAATTCTCAACCTGCTGTCAACATAAATTGATAAACATAAATGGGATGTGGTAATTGTGGGACAACCACTGACGGGAAACCCTCGGGCTGTAAAAGCAACGGAGGATGTAGTACCGGTGGTTGTAACCGTTTGAACGTTTACGATTGGCTCAACGGTTTACCCTTATCTGATAGTTCAAAACCTTACCCTGTAATAGAGGTAAGTTTTAATAAAGGAAGCAGGAAAGATTTTTATCGCAACAACACCAACTATATTTTTGAAAAAGGTGATTGGATAGCGGTAGAAGGCGTTAATGGCTTCGATATAGGACAGGTAAGCCTGACAGGTGAACTGGTAAAGCTGCAGGTGAAAAAATACAATGCAGATGAGAACCAGGCAAAACGCGTGTTTCACCCTGCTACTGAGGATGAGCTTACAATGTTCCGCAAGAACAAAGAGCGCGAACCTGAAGTATTGATCCGTTCCCGCGCCATTGCCCGTACATTAAATCTGGAAATGAAACTGGCAGAGGCCGAGATACAGGCCGATGGTAAAAAAGCAACTTTCTTCTATACGGCAGATGCACGAGTGGATTTTCGTGAATTGATACGCCTGTATGCTACCGAATTCAAAGTAAAGGTAGAAATGCGCCAGATAGGTGCACGCCAGGAAAGTGGTAAAGTGGGTGGTATAGGCTCTTGCGGCCGTGAACTGTGCTGCAGTACCTGGCTTACTGATTTCAAATCGGTTAATACTACTGCGGCTCGTTACCAAAATCTTTCCATCAACCAGACAAAATTATCCGGCCAGTGTGGCAGACTTAAATGCTGCCTGAACTACGAACTGGATACTTACCTGGATGCATTAAAGGTATTCCCGGATCATGCAGAACATTTGGAAACTACCCAAGGTATAGCCAACCTGCAAAAACGCGATATATTCAAAAACCTAATGTGGTACAGCTACTCTAACAGCAGCAAGCTTTACCCACTTAGTATAATCAGGGTCAAAGAGATACAAGACCTGAATAAAAAAGGTGTAAAAGCAGAAGAACTGCAACCGGTAGAGTTGGAAATAGCCGTTAACAGGGAAGGTATAAAAGTAGATGTAGGTTTTGTGAATGATGTTGGTCAGATATCTTTGAAGTCGCTTGAAAAGGGAAACAAAAAGAAGAAAGGCGGTAATAATAACAAGCCACAACAAAATGCAGGCGGCCAACCTAAACAAGGCCAGCAGGCAAGGCCACAGCAAAACCGCCCGCAACAACAGGGTGGGCAGCCAAAACAGGCTCAGTCACAGGGTGGACAGCCAAGACCAGCTCAACCACAAGGCCCTCAACAACCTCGTCCGCAACAGCAAAACAGACCACAACAGCCTAAAGGCAATAATCCTCAAAGGCCACAAGGTGGAGGAAACCCCAACAGAAGGCCTAACCAGCCACAACAGCCACCACAGACAAAGCCAGATGGCCCACCTCCAAGCGATAATTAAGACATAAAAAAAGTCCCGGTGGTACCGGGCTTTATAAGTATGTTTAGGCCTGTCCCGACTGCTTTCGGGATATAGAGAAAATTTACAACTCTACATGCACCCTAACGGAGAACACATTTACTGGTCCTCGGTCTCTATTATATCCGGGGTTCATTACCAGTTGGTAATCGGCAGTTAACCACAAACCAAATGCAGGTGGTTTAAAGCTATAGTAAGCTTCCAGTACAGATTCATGACCATAATTCAGTTTGCCATCACCCAATTGGAAACCTAACCCACCATTTGACAGGTATTGCCTATGGTCTTGAGAGAGTCCATTAACCACTAAAGCAATAGAAATATTATCGTCTTTTCTTTTCCATTTTTCACCATCAATATAGAGTCCGGTAGATACAGATTGATCGGCTTCGGTAAAGCACCAGGTCTCGTTCTTGCCATCACTCCAGCCGGCTCTTACAAACACACCAAATATGTCGTCGATCTTTTGGTCCATGTTCAATCCTACACCAATTTTGGTACGCCCATATTTACGCGTGCTGATAACATCAGGTAAACCGGGGTCATTATTAATTGCCTGCCTGTAATTGCCCATATCGCCATTGTTGTAGTAACCCAATAGCCGGATGTGCCCATCTTTATCATGTATTTTAAAACTATTGATCACTTCGGCATTCAGGGAGTATTCCTGGCTAAGGTCAGTATTCAGTTTTTCGCCATTTGCGAAAACAGGCAGGGTGGCAAGGGCAGCTCTATAAGACATGTTGCCTTTTTGAAGTATGGCAGCAAATCCGAGCGTATACCCACGCAGATTAGCGGCATAATCCCAGGCACCATTGTTCATCAGGCACCAGTTCATAAATTGTGTGCGAGGAGAGTTGCTATAAGCGTTATTGTCAAAGATGTCACCCAGAGAGAACTTGCCCAACATGAATTGGAGATAGTCATGGGATGTCATGCAAGTGAGTTGGTTGGCATTATCTTCAACAACTATGGTATCATCATCAAGGTGTATAGTTTGTTTGATATAACCTTTTGCCAGGTAAATTGTTGGCGATGGGTCACCCACCCTGAAGGTTTCGCCGTTGGTTGATGCTGCAAGGCCAAATGCACCTGTAAGGCCACGACCACCAGCTACTTCCGGGTTGATGTATAGTTCAGCACCTTTCCAAAGCTTGACGCCGAAATATATGGTAGCCGTCAGAGAGTTTTGTTTTTCTTCCTTCCAGCTTAGGCTGTTCGTACTAGTATATGTAGAATCAAATGCTGGTTTGTATTGGTATATATAGGTGGTTTGAAAATGCAGGTTCCATCTTTGGCGGTTTGCAAGCTTCACAGATTCACCCATGAAAACTTCTGGGTTGGTTTTATGGGCAGTAGTATCCTGTGCAAATAATTGCAAAGAAAACAAGGTCAATATTGCGGTAATAAGAAATTTCATTATTGATAAATGCTATATATATGGGGTGTAAATTCGCGTGCAAAGGTAAGGTTAATAATATATTATAGATGTTTTGGTAATAATTCCTTAAAACAGAACCGGGTCGCAATTTGCAACCCGGTGTATAATAAAATGTATTATCTACTTAGTTGCCATATTCACTCAGGAACTTGATACGCATCATTTGAAGTTGTTCCAGGCTCACATTTCGGTCTTTGAATTCATCGTATGCAAATTCAAGGTTGTCGTCATGGCTGCCACGGAAGTAGTCAAAAATGTCTTCCTGTTCGTATTCGTCCAGTTCCTGCTCCAGGCAGTAGTCCAGATTGAGGCGGGTACCGCTGGCAACAATGGTCTCCATTTCGGTCAGCAGGTCCTGCATATTAAGGCCTTTGTTCTTGGCTATGGTCTCAAGCGGTATCTTCTTATCAATATTTTGAATAATGAAGACCTTCATGCCGCTCTTGTTTACCACACTCTTCATTACAAAATCGTCTGGCTTATCAATTTCATTCTCCTCAACATATTTTGCAATGAGGTCAACGAATTTTCTACCGTAGCGTATAGCCTTCCCTTTACTTACACCCTGTATCTTTTCCAGTTCTTCGAGTGTGGTTGGGTAGTTGGTTGCCATATCCTCCAGCGAGTTCTCGAGGAAGATAACGAAAGGAGGCAGGTCCTTATCTTTTGCTACTTGTTTACGCAGGTCCTTCAACATATTGAAAAGGGCTGTGTCGACAGCAGCCGGGCCAGCGCCTGAACTTACTTCTTCGTCATCTCCTGAAGCCTCTTCATAATTGTGGTTCAGCGATACTTTAATAGAGAACGGTTTCTTAAGGAACTTACGACCTGCATCAGTGATCTTAAGTAAACCATATTCTTCAATATCCTTGCGTATCATGCCTTCCAGCATCATCTGGCGGATGAGTGATTGCCAGAAATTGGCATCCATACCCATGATCAGACCGCTACCAAAAGATTTCAGTTTCTCATGACGGAAGGTAAGAATTTGCGGATTTGCTTTGCCCAGAATGATGTTCACAACATAGTCTATGCTGAAACGTTCATCCAGTTCATTTATAGTATCCAGTGTGATCTTTACACTGTCTTTTACATCCAGTTTTTCTTTAGGGTTCAGGCAGTTGTCACAGTTACCGCAATTATCACCTTTATAAACTTCACCAAAATAATGCAGTAATAATCTACGGCGGCATACACTGCTTTCCACATAGGCAACAGTTTCGTTTATCAACTGTGCGCCCATTTCACGTTCGCTTAGTGGCTTGTCGCGCATCAGGTGTTCCAGTTTTTGCACATCTTTGTGAGAATAGTACAGGAGGCATTTGCCTTCCATACCATCACGGCCGGCACGCCCGGTCTCCTGATAATAATTCTCCAGAGATTTGGGAACATTGTAATGCATTACAAACCGCACATCAGGTTTGTCAATTCCCATACCAAAGGCTATGGTAGCCACGATCACATTCACATCTTCCATCAGGAACTGGTCTTGCCTTTGGGCACGAACAGCACCTTCGAAACCTGCGTGGTAGGCTACAGCACTGATGCCATTTGCATTTAATGTGTTGGCAAGTTCTTCAGTTGTCTTACGATTTAGTGTATAGATGATACCGCTTTTATCTTTCATAGAGTGAATGAACTTCACCATATGTTTCAAGGTCTGTTCTTTGCTGCCTTTTGGTACAATCTCGTAATAAAGGTTAGC
>Ga0207082_1140_pt2 | contig 11101 bp, 12 predicted proteins | sample Alteio_BWMinHeat_56_FD_153588 | JGI IMG/M metagenome (GOLD analysis project Ga0207082, IMG submission 153588) | Enriched cells from forest soil in Barre Woods Harvard Forest LTER site, Petersham, Massachusetts, United States -... | ecosystem: Environmental > Terrestrial > Soil > Temperate forest >...
CTTTTTATTAATTTTATCAAACAACACCTCCTTCTCCTTTGGAGAAGGTCGGGATGAGGTCAAATGGATATTACATCAAATCAAAATAAAGAACTGAAAGCAGCAACAGGTACCATACTGTTTCATGCCATCATTCTTTTATTATTGTTTTGGTGGACATTCAAAGTGCCTGTTCCGGCCCCTGTACAAGAGTTAGGTATAGAAGTGAATCTTGGTAATAGTGATAATGGTAGTGGTAATGATCAACCCATGTCTGTTGAAGACCCTTCTGCAGGTGATGCTGCAAACAGCGAAGCAGCGGCGGCACAGGCAAGCAAACAGGAAGCAGACATTATACGTTCTGACGAGAAAGATGCCCCAGCTATAAATCAAAAGCCCAAAGACGATAAAAAGCTGAGTAATAAAGCAGAAACAATAAAGCCTAAAAAAACAAATAATACACAGGTAGCAAAACATGATCCTCACAGGCATTTAGGTGTACCCTTATATGCTGGTGAAGGGCATAATGGTAATAATGCATCTCAAAACCTGCATGGTACCAGCGAAGGTAATACGACAGGAAAAGGTGATAGAGGTGTGCCGGGTGGCGTTCCGGGTTCCGCTAATTATACAGGAAGTCCAGGTAATGGTACCGGTGGTATCAGTCACACACTTACAGGCAGAAGAATATCACCTGATAGATTTGTTGCAGAATTCCATGAAGGTGGAGTAGTGGTAGTAAGGGTTACCGTTGACCGCGATGGTAACATCATTAATAAAGTAGTGAAATCATCCCCCAATAGCCAACTCAGTAAAATGGCCCTGCAAAAACTGAGCGAATCCAAATTCAGTCCCAACCCCAACGCTGCTCCAGAGCAGTTTGGTTTGGTAACTATCGTCTTCAAGACCCATTAATTATTATATCCAAATCAAGGCTGTCATCCTGAGCCCGTCGAAGTATCTGCCCGGCACATGCAATTGGCTCAATCAAAGAACTTAACCTCTTTTGCCCCCTTTTACAATATTGTCTATCTTGCGGCAACTATTTAAATCCAACATTGCGGTTACATATTATGGATATACAAACTGCATACAATAACACGATAGAATATCTCTACCAGCGCCTGCCTATGTTCTCAAGAATAGGTAAAGCCGCATTAAAACCCGACCTCACAAATACAATTAAATTCTGTGAGGCACTTGATAATCCTCAGGATAAATTCAAGTCTATACACATAGCTGGCACAAACGGGAAGGGTAGTACCAGCCATATGATGTCAGCTATTTTGCAGGCCAATGGTTATAAGACCGGGCTGTATACTTCACCGCACTTGCTTGATTTTCGTGAACGTATCCGTATCAACGGTGTTCCGGTATCAAAAGAATGGGTAGTTGATTTTGTTGATAAGAACAAAGCGCTGATAGAAGAAATTGAACCTTCTTTTTTCGAGATCACGGTTGCTATGGCTTTTCAGTTTTTTGCTGAACAAGAAGTTGATATAGCTGTTATTGAAACAGGCCTTGGCGGAAGATTGGATAGTACAAATATCATAACACCATTACTATCTATTATTACCAATATCAGCTACGACCATAAAGACCTATTAGGTGATACGCTGCCACAAATAGCATCAGAAAAAGCAGGCATTATTAAACATGGAGTGCCTGTGGTAATTGGGGAATTAGAACCCGAAACTGAAAATGTATTTTTCGAACACTCTCTTAAAAACCAAAGTACACTCTACGAAGCTGAGACCATGTGGGACCTCGTTCGTGTAAAGCAGGATGCAAATCATCAATACTTCAAACTGGTGGACCGTGCCAAGCGTGAGATGTATGATCTGACCACAGATCTTTTAGGCGACTATCAACAACATAATATAAAAACGGTTTTAGCAGCAACAGATATTCTAAAAGCCAATTCAGGTTTGAGCCTGGATTTTAATGATACCCTGCATGCATTATCTCATGTGAAAGGTTTGACAGGCCTGCGAGGCAGATGGGACAAATTGCAAGATCGTCCGCTGATAATTGCAGATGTAGGCCATAATGTGGCAGGTATAAAAGAGGTGATGCATCAGTTAAACAATGTAAATGCAAAATATAAACACATAGTTGTAGGTTTTGTAAAAGATAAGGACGTGCAAGAAGCACTTTCTTTATTTCCGAAGGATGCGCTTTATTATTTCTGCAATGCCCAAATTGCTCGTGCCTTACCAGCGGAGCAGTTAAATGAGATCGCTGTCGGTTTAGGTTTTTCCGGTAAGCATTACAACAGTGTCGATATAGCAGTAAAAGCAGCCAAACTAAATATGGCCGATGATGATGTGCTGCTCATAACAGGTAGCTTTTTTATAGTTGGAGAAGCAATGGAGTCACTAGGGATTATTATTTGAGCTTTTTGAATTTTTACTTTTGAATTTTGACCTTTGAATTATGAATTGGCTGCGGCTTATTAGATGGAAAAACCTGCTGATCATCTTCCTTACACAATACCTTGTGTGGCAGTTCGTCATTTGGGCAGAGAGAAGCAATTTTGAAAATGCTACACCTCATTTGTTGCTTAATTTCCTAAATTTTTTCTGTCTGGCCCTATCTACTGTACTTATTGCAGCTGCTGGCTATATCATCAATGATTATTTCGATATAAAAATAGATATCATCAACCGTCCTGGTAAAGTAGTGCTTGAGAAAGCCATACCACTTAAAACTGCTATTGTAGCACATAGTTCTTTGAACCTTATTGGGCTTTTATTGGCAGCTTATGTAGCAAAGCAGGCACATCATTATGAATGGCTGTCATTGCAGGTGCTTTGTACCACTTTGCTTTGGTTCTATTCTACAAATTTCAAAAGGCAGTTCATGATTGGCAATGTAGTTGTTGCATTGCTTACCGCGCTCACTATTATAGTGCTATTGATCTATGAACCGATCATGCATTATTATACACATGTACCTATGTTCCCCGGCAATTCGGAAAAACCTTTGGGTGCTATTCCTTTGTGGATCATCATTATATATTCCTGCTTTGCTTTTATGCTCACATGGATGCGTGAAATTGTAAAAGATATGGAAGATTTTAAAGGTGATGCTGAACAAGGTTGTGTCACCATGCCTATTAAATGGGGGCTTAAGCGTTCTGCCAATTTTACGATCCTGTTAGGGGCGCTCACTATTCTACCTTTGATTTGTGGTAGTGTTATACTTTTCTTATTCAACTATATTGTTTTGGGTTGTTACATATCTATTGTTTTAGTGTTGCCACTTATTGCCTGGTGTGTCCAACTCTGGAAAGCTACTACTACCGACCAATATGCTAAAAGCAGTCGTAATCTTAAGATCATAATGTTGTTTGGCATTTGTTCTGTTCTTGTTTATAATTTTGAAAAATTCTGGCCTTGATGAAACTAATACTCGCTTCCCAATCTCCACGCCGTAAGAAACTGATGGAAGCCGCTGAACTGGATTTCGAGATCATAATTGCTGATGTGGATGAAACAAATCCTCCCGGTATGCCAGGTGATCTGGTGCCTGAATTTCTGGCCAAGAAAAAAGCGGATGCTATCCAGCATATGGTGAAGGATAAGATCGTTATTGCTGCAGATACGGTTGTATTGCTCGACCATCATATACTAGGCAAACCACAGGATGCAGCGCACGCCATTGAAATACTCCAACAACTTTCAGGCAGAATGCATACAGTAGTAACAGGTGTTTGTATCCAGAGCCCGACAAAACAGGTTAGCTTTTCTGTTGCTACTGAGGTCTATTTCCGTCCGCTTACTAGGGCTCAGATAGAGCATTATGTAATCAACTACAAACCATTTGATAAAGCCGGGGCCTATGCTATTCAGGAATGGATCGGTATGATAGGTATTGAAAAGATCAACGGGGATTATTACAATGTTATGGGTCTACCGATTGGGGAGGTTGTGAAGGTACTGAACCAGGATTTTTTGGATTAAAACATCAAGGCTGTCATTTCGAACGAAGTGGAGCGATAGCGAACGTAGAGAGAAATCCCCTGAGCATTTGCAAGTTGTCTAATAAGTGTCAAGTATGCTCCATAATGCGTTTTGCTAAGGATTGGGCAACATGTGAGCCCAACGCTACGCCCATCCCTCCCATTCTAAATGCTCCAAACACCCTCCGTGAAAAAGCCTTCACAACGGGTTGTTTGTTTGCCCCGAAAGCCATGATGCCTGACCAGCGCATGTCAATCTCGTATGGTGTGCCGGGTAAGATGATCTCATTCAGTTTCTGCTCCAGGTCTTTTTGAATGAGGTCTGTTAGTGCAAACTCAGTCGTCGCCTCGCCTTCAATATCAAGATTCCTACCGCCACCTAACAATACCCGTCCATCTATCTCTCTGAAATAATAAAACCCTTCATCAAAATGGAATATGCCTTTAAATTTCAATCCATGTACTGGTTTTGTTATTACCACCTGCCCACGACCGGGGGTAACGTCAACATCTGGCAACAATTGTTTTGTAAAAGCATTGGTGCATATACTCATTGTGCTACACTTCAACTGCCATTCTTCATTTCTGAATGGGTCCTTTATAAATAGTGTGACATTATGGTTGTTTTCCTCAAATCTCAATACCTCTGCACCCGTCTTTATTTCAACCCCTTTTTGAATGGCGAGGTCGGTAAGTGCACGCATCATTTTGCCACTATGTAATTCCCCTTCACAGGTGTTTTCTACAAGTGCCTGCGTATATTTTGTAGAAAATCCAAAACGTTCTGTTTTCTCATTTCCCAGTTTATAAGCAGGCTTACCTGTTATCGGCATCAATAGGTCGTTCAGGTAGTCCAGCTTTTCTAACGCCGGTAATTCTTTTTCACTAATCAGTTCATAACTACCGTTTGCTTTATAGCCTATACGCTTATCGCCTAATCGTTTTCTTAAAAGCTCCAGTCCTTTCTTCCTTCTGTTAAATAAAGCCAGCACATCCTCCTCACTCATAGTCTTCATATCATCCAGCAACTCGGTAAGGCTACCCATGCAGGCAAAGCCAGCATTGCGTGTGGTTGCTTATTTAAAAAAGTATATTCGTAAAACACAGTGGAAATAATACCAAATGCCATGAGCGCAATAGCAATTAAAATATGTAATGCTATGGACTGGTGGGGCTTTACTTTCTCCTCAGCCAGGTGAAAATCAAAATTCATGGCGCAAAGGTAGATTTAATGGCGCAATTGCTCAATACTCAATAGAGCAATTAATCTATTACTAAATTACAAATAAAAAGTATCTGCTTTATGCTCTTCCAGAGAATTGAGCTCTAGAGCTGTGCAATCTGTAGTACCGATTATTTCGTGCCAAGTATTGGGTGAGATCTCCAGTTTTACAGGGCCGCTCACTTCTGCTGTATGTATCTCTGTTTCGTTAATATCCTTCCAGTTTACAGTACAACTTCCATTAAAAATTATAAATATCTCAGGGTCTTTGGTAGCAGATAAACCCTTGTGATAATGCCTACCGCTTATGCTACCTGCTTTGCGAAATACTATAAGATGGCCGCCCATTCGCTCATGCAAATACTCAGCTGTGTACCCGCGTTCATCAGTTCCTAAAATTGCTATAGGTGTTATTTTCACCATTATGGTATGCCCACAGTTTCTGTTTCAACAGTTGTTTCGCCAGGTAGTTTCACTTCAAAATCTTTGAGGGCTTTGGTCACATCGCCTTGCAGAACTAGCTTGCCCTCTTCTGCCATTTTCCTTAAACGCCAGCCGAGGTATATATCACCAGTTGGCAGGTTGTATTTATTTGTAGCCTGTGTAATAATGCGGGAAGCTTTTTGAAATTGATGAGAACAAAAACTTAATAACTGCTCATCATATACATCTTCAGCCTTTGAAGCCAGTTTTTTACCACCACCATGCACACGTATCATTTCATTTTCTTCTACTAGTTTTTTCCACTCATCCGAATCCATTTCTATCTCGGCGGGTGTAACCTGTCTTGCCAGTCGACGAGCTTTTATTAATTCTTTAGGCAATATCTCGCCAATACTTTTGGGATAATAGACCTTACCATTCTCATCCAAAAAAGGCAGGCCTGCTATATTTACTAGATAATAACGCCCTTTGTGTTTAGAGAGATAAGGCAACATCCAATGATAAGCTGTTACATCGGCCGGCCAGGGGGCCATCCATAACCATGCATTGATAGTCTCATCTTTGAACATCTCATTAGATACTTCTAAAAGACGCTCCATATCATCAACCTGAACCGGGGTCTTTTCATTCAATACCATTTGTTGCCAGAAAGCAGCACGCATTTCACTAAAAGAGGTTCCTTCTTCTTTTTTTAAAGGGCCAATATGCAGACTATCTCTTAATACAATTACTTCACCCTGCATAGAAGGCTCGTTCATCACCGCTTCTTTAACTGCCTGAGCGGCAGCATCACCAATAACAAAATGATAGATCATGCTGCAAAAATAATCGGTTCTGATAGCCACGACAGGGGTTGGAATAGAATGTGGATAAGTTTTTAAAACAGGAATAGGTACTACACAACAAATAACTTGACAAGCAAATATTAAATATGTAATACGGGCATGGTTTTGTACTGTAATAAGAAATGTCCAAAAAAAGAAAAAAATCAATCCTTCATACCCTGCTTATTTCAATACTGATACTATTTGTCTGCATAAGTGGATTTGCTCTTTGGTTTTCGCAGCATTATAAAGCTATTATCAGGAAACACCTGCCCGAATGGGTGGCAAAGGCAACAGACAGTGTGTATCATATCTCATTCGATGATATTAGCATCAATGTTTTTACAAGAAGTGTAACTGTGACCGGGATCAAATTTTGGCCGGACAGTTTGCAATTGGAGGTGAGAAAGCAAACCAAACGGCGTGTTTTTACCACTACTGTCAACACGATCGTGAAACTGGAAGCGACAGGTATTGACTGGGGCAAGCTAAGCCATAAAGAACTTTATTGCCGTCATATCACGCTTTACCAACCGCAGAGTAATATACTAACTGATCTGAGCCGAAAAGGACTGGAAGAAAGGATACCCTTTAAAATAAGCAAAGGAGTTATCGAACGTATGTTCGTAGAACAAATAGAGATCATAGACCCTGATATCAGCTTTCATTATATAGGCAGGAACAACACCTATTACTGCTACATGAAAAAGGGCAAGGTGATACTGAATAATTGGGCTATGGATATTGACAATACTAAAGACACGTCATCCTTCCTATATGCAAAAAATGGTTCCGTACTATTTGAAAGTTTTATATACCGTGAAGACAGTAGCCTATACCAGGTCAAATCTACTTCGCTGGATTTTTCATCGAATAGCAATAGTATAAAACTGAAAGATCTGACCATTGCCCCATTGATGCGTAGGGATGAATTCTATCAAAAGATAGGGCATCAGAAAGAGATCTATAATCTGCATTTCCCAGAAATAGAGATAGTAGATTTTAACTGGAAAAAACTGATCAGTGATGTACAACTTCACGCATCTGTAGTAAATGTCACAAACCCAAGCGTCGATATTTTCTTTAGCACGATACCAACACCCGATACGGGTAGCAGGGTTGGTAATTTTCCACAGCAATTGTTACAAAAATGGGGCTGGAATGTCAGTTTCAATCGCATCAACATTAAGAATGCCCACATCAAATATTCAGAGTTAAGCCAGGAAACCCATAAAACAGGGATTGTGGTTTTTGATAACATACATGGTTCTCTAACCAACGTGACGAATATTGACAGCCTGATGCATATCAACAAGCACTGCGTGATAAAGCTTTCCGGCAAGTGTATGCAGACAAGCCCTATAGATGTCATTTTCGATCTTGTATTACCAGATAAGTTTGGCTATTTTACTATGGATGGCAGCATGAAGAATTTGGACGCCAAACAAATAGCTGCGCCTTCTCTGGCACTTGCCATGGCTGATATTAAATCTTTTCACCTGCAGGAGATGAAAATGCATGTGGAGGGAAATCAAAATTACTCCAAGGGTAGTTTTAGTTTTCAATATACAAACCTGAGCATGGAACTTGAAAAAATGAACAAGGATTCTAAAATATCGGCTATGCCTACCCTTTCCTGGATGACCAATAAACTATTTGTGTTCCCAGACAACCCAATGCCAGGTAAGGATGTACGCACCGAAACTACCTACCTGGAACGTGATAAACAAAAATCATTCTTTATCCTTATCTGGAAGAACATTTATATAGGTGCACAAGAAAGTGCCGTACGCAATAAACACTTATTAGAGGTTCTGAGAAAGAGTACGTTTGGGATACATTTGAGGTAATCTTACTGAGGCATCTCACTCTTCTTCACATCAATAGTGCCTTTAAAATTGGTGATCCTATATGTGGAGAAATCCTGGTTGGCTTCCATACCATCGCCAAATATTTGCTGCGTGGCCGTTGTAATTGTAACAGGTTTTTCTGTAAAGAATTTTTCAGCTTTCTGGTTCCAAACCAGCTCCTGGGTATTTAGTCTTTCGCCTTTTATATTCTTCACCATCACGCTATCGCGTACCAGCACATTATTCTGTTGTTCGTAGTAGCGGGCATATTTGGCAGTAAGTACACTTTGTATCACACCACTATCATTAAAGAACTCTACTTTAATGCCTTTACGTCCCTCCATATAAGGAGGTTTGGCTTCGTCATTGCCAATATATTCATGAGAAAAGAAACGTGCTTTTACTTTGCCTCTTTCGCTATAGATAATGGTAACATCCTCTCCCCTGTCCTGGGTAATAGTAGTACTATTGCCTGTTAGCGCCATTACCTCTTTGGGGTCGTTCTTACAGCCGGTTATGGAAAACAAAAAAAGCATGACCGGAACAACTACTCTGGCAGTATGTATATCAATGCTTTTCAGACTAATCATATTTACGTGGAATAAACCATTTATCGCTAAGGCTTAATCCTAAAGTGAAACGGGCATAAGACTCCTGGAACAAACCGTTCGATTTAGTACCCAGTGTACCAAAATCAAATCCAATATGCAAGGCACCTGTGGTAATTCGGCCACCCAGATTGTTTCGTTTGTATGGCAAGCTGGCTCCAAAAGTGAAACCATAATTGTTGAGGGTAGTACCATTCAGGTACACATATTGACTACCATAATAAACACCAAACCTATAAGTTATGCGTTGTAGATAACCGCGCGTAGCTTCATAATTAGGCACTATAGAACCACCTAAACTGGCTCTAAATGATTTATTAATTACAGAATCGATGGTTCCAAAACCTCTATACTGCGACCATTGTGTAGAAGTGTAATCGAAAGCTACACTCCATTTATTAGCTTTTGCTAATTGGATACCAAAATCAAAAGAAGTAGGTAATGTGATCTTACCTTTTAATTCCTGAGAATTATAGGAAGTATCAACAAAGAATGAATCAGGAGCACTGCGGGTGGCTACCCAATAATCATTACGTGTAGCACTTATGTTTTGCTTTAAAGTAAAGGTTGCTCCGACGTTGAGGATCAAGCCTTTAGCCATAGTGTCACAATACATCACACCACCCTTCCAATACAAACCACCCACCTTCACATATTCAAGAAAATTAGAATTATATACATGAGTGCTATCCAGATTGATAAGATGACTGGCATACTGGTTTTGACCAAACATATATCCCAGATTGAACCCAATGCTAAATTTTTTGTACCTAGCAGCAGCACCTACATAAGCAAGGTTCACAGAACCATTACCGGAAAAATTGTGAATGGTTTGGCTACCCAAAAGGTCGGCCTGCGTATCAGACATATTATAGTATTCCCTTGCAAATGGACGCAAACCCAGAACTATACCTGCCGGTACTTTACGGGTAGGCCTGCTTACCGGAATACCTATAGTGAAATAAGAAAGAGTAGCATTACCGGTTGCATAACTGGTAGTATTTGTACTTAAGGTAGTCAGATTAGCCTCCATACCACCTTGGTAGGTAGTATAATATAAAAATGAGTACGAAGCCGGATTATCGGGATTGATATTATACGGGTCATTATAAGAAGCACCGGTACCACCCATAGCACGTAAAGGTGTAGGGGTACCATCATTCAAAGTTCCTATCCCAAAACGGGAATAAGGATCATTGAAACGCAATGAGGTAGGGTTACTAACTGTAGTAGTTTGGGCAAAAATATTTGATGCAAACGCAATGAGTAAAACAGTAAATATAGACTTAGCGCGGTATAGGCACATTATGGTTTAGAATTAGATTTAACCCCTTTAACAACAGGTTAGGGTCTGCAAATATCTTACTTTTAAGTTTGTTAACAAAGTAAGGTTCATCACCCCCAGTTAATATGGCGTTAAAATCAGGATAATGTGTCATATAATCATTAATTATACCTTCAATCTCGAAGATCATACCATATACTGCACCACTGCGCATACAGGTATCGGTATCGTAGCCAAGCATAATGAGTTCCCCTTCTACTTTTACCTTAGGTAATTTATCAGTGAATTCATTCATAGCTCTTAAACGCATTGCAAGTCCGGGAGAAATAGAACCACCACGAAAAGCCCTATTCTTTTGCACAAAATTGGCAGTAAGACAAGTACCCAGATTTACAACAAGCACATTGGAATTTGGATAATCCGCAAAAGCACCTGCAGCCAGGGCCAACCTATCTACCCCTAAAGTCTCAGGTGTAGCGTAGGCATTCATTACAGGCAATGAAGTATTTGTATCGAGATTTAAGAAAGACTTCACGCTGCCTTTTACCATTTCTTCAAAATCAGCAGGATGATTGACAACAGAACATAGAATAGCCTTGACAGGTTTATGCAGTGTGATCATTGCACTGATACCATCCATAGCTTTCTCTTCAGAAAAAGTATGAGATTCAGTGATTTTATTATCAACAAAAATAGCTGCTTTGATACTTGTATTGCCCCAATCGATGCATAGATTTACAGACATGATCACTAAGTTTTATAGTTTGTACTGCCAAAGTAACAAATCATTATCAATAAAAAAATAGTATTCGTCACTCATTTTTAAGGGTTCAGGTCATCGAGGGATAAATTCCTGAAATGTCCGTTCCTACTGATGCGGGCTTTCATGTTTTCCAGCTCCAGAATGACAGGCATCATTGCATTC
>Ga0207082_1167_pt2 | contig 10987 bp, 10 predicted proteins | sample Alteio_BWMinHeat_56_FD_153588 | JGI IMG/M metagenome (GOLD analysis project Ga0207082, IMG submission 153588) | Enriched cells from forest soil in Barre Woods Harvard Forest LTER site, Petersham, Massachusetts, United States -... | ecosystem: Environmental > Terrestrial > Soil > Temperate forest >...
AGGGTACTGACATTAGCAGATTCTTCCGTACAAACCACACAAGAGGATTGCGACTCACCTACGCGAATTAGGGTAGGAACGGCGCTAGTCCCTTTTTCAATGGCGGCTTGTGCTGACTGCTCATTGGCTGCGCGTAGGGCGCGATAATATTCAGGGGTCAATTGCCCGCCTGGAATGGTTTTTAATCCAGCTGGCGCATTAGCAACAGTAGAAGGCCCAAGCGTTTTAGTACCGCCTGAAAGAAATTGTGCGCCAACATAAATCAACACAATAATACCGACAAATCCCCCTAGTAAAACCAACATGCGCGAACGCGCACCAAGGCGATTGAAAATATTTATTTTAGAAAGATCCAAGGCCATCAGAATCCCTCAATTTTAAGTTCTGCCGGTTCCCCATAACGAGAAACCAAGACAGAAGATGTTTTTGATAATTCATAGGCATGCATGCCATCAGGACTTGACATGGTACCTATCCAACCTGGCGATAGCATCGTTAACCGTGTTCGCAGAAAAAGTCTATCGCCAACTAACCATGCCTGTGCATCTGCACCTCTGACATTTAATGAGCGGCTGCTAGGCGGTGCCACGCCATCTAAGACACCTAGCAATACTTGATTTGCACTGCCAGGTAATGTTGTGCCAACGGGTAATTCTTTGGTATTAGGACCAATACGAGGGATATGAATATCAACACGATAATCAACGACCCGCTGTCCTGAAACCAATTCAATTGTAATAGGCGTCGCTAAACCCACTAAGCGGATAACCATATCGCCATAACTATAAGGTGTAATGGATTGCAATAATAAAATATTACTTTTGCCATCCCATTGAATACCAACTGCCTTGGGATTACCAATATCAAAGGTCGCTATCGGCCATGGCTGGCCAGTCGAATCAACAAATACTAAAGATGACACGTAACCTTGAGCTAAGCGGATTGCTGGCGGTGTCGTGCCAGGCGCGAGATTGATCATTAATGTGGTTGAAACAGGTTTGGGCGGAATGGTAGCCGGTGTTGCCGCAGCACGTTGTGAGACATCAATGTTTTGATGTAGTCGTACAACTTGTCGCGGAGCAAGTGGTATGTTTTGCTGCATCATCATGCTAAAGGCAGCTTCTGAATCTTCAGAAGGCCGCATACTTTCCGGTGGCAGGCTGTTTAACATAGCTTGCTGGCTTTCTTCAAATGTCATAACACGAGGACCACGCGTGCTCTGTGGCGCTACTTTGGCAAAAGAAGCTGCGCTATGAGAAGTTGTCGTGCTTGTCCCTGTTACTGGTGATGCCGTTGGCACCCCTACTGCCGCATCATGATCTGGGGCATTCTTTTGTACCCATTGTTGAAATTGACCCAAAGGCATTTGCTGTGAGGAAGATGCTGAAGTAGATGTTGAATTAACAGGGGTATTTTGTTCTTGTGCGAATGCAAGAGAACATACAGCAATGAAAAAAACAGCGATTAATTTAACACTGTGTCTAAACATGTGCTACCCACTTCCTGTTCCTGTTACAGTTCCTGTCCCTGTTGTTGCAAGCATTACGCTGTCAATCGCAACGCCCACTAGATTATCTATAGTCGGTACGCGTACAACATGCACTTCTAGGACCAATGGTTTACGCGGCAAGGGTTTAAAGCCAGCATAATTAATATTCATAGGCATTTGTATGATCCAAGTATATCTACCAGATAATACGCCCTGATTAAGTACGGTGGGTGCCGCAGTAATTGTTCCATTCACAAACAGCTTATTAGCTAGAACATTATTATAGTTTACATAGATATTCAATTGATTTAAGAATGTTTTCCATCCCGCATCTGTAAAATATAAAGAAGCCGCTTTTTGCTGAGCATTATAATTTTTAAAATCATAAACAAATGCTTTCTGCATGGTATCACTGGCCCATTGCGTCACTGCTGGTAAAGAAAGATAGGGTTGATCAACCGAGACTAAAGGCTGGACACGCCAATCTTGATAGACAGGGAACACAATTGGCTTGGGTTTTTTTGCATATAGATAAATGGATAATGTTGCCAAAAGTAAGATAGCCACGCCAAGACTCGTCATGATAAATGTCATTTTACCGATGCTATCTCGGTAAAATACATCGTCTAAGGTTACAATCTGGCTTTCTTCTTCGAGCATAGTTCCTCACTTGGATACGGGTGTTGACCGTTATAAAGGCCTTCGTCGTCATTAGAGGCATTCGTCGTTGCGAGGAGCGCTTTTTGCGACGAATGCCTCTAATGACGAGGAACACCTACTCAACGACGAATATCTGCGCCTAATCCACACCACAGCACTAAACCATATCACTACCGAAGAATACCCGCCAGGATTATCCCGCCATCTGCACAAGAAGCTGCATAATCCCCAAGCCCTGATATCCTTGTAATGGGGGCTGCCGCTGAACCAATATCGTCACCTTGAGTGCAGTCGAAAAATTCGATTTATCGTCATAAGGTGGTTCGTAATAAGTGACATATAAGGGCATTTCAAATTTCCATGCATAGGCGCCGCCCAATAAACCTTGACTCAAGAGCTTAGGTGTCTCGATCACTTGTGCCACGGCAATTCTTCTTGCGTCAGTCACAGCGCTTAAATTGCCGGAGAATTCTAGTGCTCGCAAATAAGTTTTCCATCCATAGGAGGTAAAATATTTTTGCGCTGATTGCATTTGCCCGCGATAATTAAGGTAATCAAATGAATAAGCCCTTTGCACACCTGCAATGACCCACTTGATGATCTCATCATTACTCATATTGGGCTCATTGACGGGAATCACTTTAATTAAACGACTGGCTTTATCTGCAGGAAAATAAAGCGGCTTAATGGGATTACGGAATAAGGAATAAAGCATGATTGACAGACCAATCATAATGATTAGAGTGAGAGCAAACATGGCTAGAGCCAAATAATGTAAGCGCTGATAAAAAGCGTTACGTGAAAAAGTTAGAACTAAAGCATCATCATTCATACTGCCACCATCACAAATTGATCGATACCAATGCCTGCTGGATTGATATAAGTTGGCACATGCACAATTGATAGTATGACGATAAAATCACGAGTCACCTTGGGGCCTGCACTTTCGTAAGTCACTAACATGGGCATTTGTACACGCCAAACATAGCCTTTTCCGGGTAAAGGGCCTTCATTAGCAATCACCGCAGGCCCTGTGATAACACTTCTCACCAGCAGTTTATTAATCATGATTCGATTAATTAAATCTTGGATGGATTGCTGATAATCGATCCAGCCATCACGAGTAAAATAGGATTTTGCAACTTCTTGTGCGCTTATGTTACCAGCACCAACATAGTCACTAAAATTAAACGTATAGGCCAGTATAGCGGCCTTACTAGCCCAACGCAGAATGGTATCGGGTAGTAAGTTTGGCTCATCATAAGGTGTAAGTTCCATGGTTTGATTATTGGGTTGAACCGCATAAAACGCTGGTAAAGGCCGAGTCAGCATTTGATAAAATACCATAGCCATGACGAGTAACATCAATACCATCAATCCCATGGCAGTTATCATGAGATGATGATAATGCTCACGGTAGAAGTCATTATTTTTGGGTATATATTTTTCTGCTATATCATCAAGCGCCATTTTACATTCCGTATTTAATCAACCGCCGCCTTTGGCATGGAAATAATCTTTCCTGTCGTTGTGTTAGCATAATACTTATGATCAGGTTGAACGAGGATCATATAAATAATACTAAAGAGAAGAACATAGATAATGACAATAGAAAAAAAAAGCCAGCGTAAGGTCTTGCGTAATTTATCACGATAAAAATCACTCTGTAAGTGCGCAATTTCACTACGTCTTCCCAGCATTATTTCTTCCTCAACTCACACGTAAAGTTTTTCCAAGGTAATTTCGATACGATAATTATCGCTCACACCCCATTCAGATTCATTCGGTTGAACGATATGCGAACCGCCGCATCCCACCGCGTATAATAGGCGTGCATCAATCCCACTTGCTTGTAAAGTTTTGGAAACTTGCTCTGCTTGCTGCTGAGTTAAAGAGAGTGCCACTTCAGGCGATCCTGTTCGACTCGAATAAGCCGCTATCTTCACTAAAATTTTTGTATAGCCATTAATATAAGCGGCCACTAATGCTAAGGTAGAATAAGATTGCGTTTTAAGACTCGGCGTCATGGGATAAAACAAACGTGAAGATGGAATCACAATAAGAATTTGATCGCCCAATATGATGACAGTCACACCTCTATTTTCAAGTTGGTCAGTTAAAGTCGTTTTAGAATCTATGTAAGCACCATAACTTGCACCTAAAATAGCGCCGATTGCTGCACCTTCAACTGCACCAGCGGTACCACCATACACTGCACCCGTCAAAGCACCTGCTGCACCGCCAAGCAACACGCCCTTGGTTGCTTGTTTAGAATTTTGATAAGCATCTGCAATATCACCTTCACCGCCTGTCATGTTTTTTGCATTTTGGATACCAGAATCGATGTTAGACGCTGCATCTCGAGACACATCTGAGGATGCACATCCTGATAAAAGAAAACAAGATAAGATGATGAAGACTAGCAATTCGCGGGTAATTTTTTTTAATGCGCTTTTTTTTAAAAGGCCAGCCATGGCTAAAATCGAATTCTCCACTGTGAAAACCTCTCCTGCTGCTAACCGCCCTCTTCTTGGGATTTTGTCTTAAGAGAGCTTACATAATCACATAAGTCACCTGCAATAGCTACTACTTCCTCGCTCGGTAATAGTAATCCTGCTACCACAGGAGGATACTCCGTTGCCAATGACATATCTTTTATTATTTCCATCGTCATCGGGCTTGCTTGAGAAGCAGAACGCCCCATCAAGCGTTCTAATAATTCAATTTTATCTTTTGCATTATTTTTATTTATCAATGGAGCGCTAAAGGCATCAATTTTAATTTTGCCAATGATCGCCTTAACCGTATCATCTAATGCCACCTTAGCAAAAATATTTAATTTACCTTCATCTAATTGTTCCTCTACGACTGGCGCTGAACCTTCCACTGCTTCATTACGATTATGAAAAGCAAGTAATGCAGATAATGCCCGCTCAATAGGATTTGCATCGGGCTGTGCTGCAATAGAATCAGAAATAATTTGAATTTCTTCACCTTCATCTGACGGTAATGAAAAACCTTTCTCCTCAATGTTGAGTTGTTGTAAATGTTCAATGCGATCTTCTAAATCCGCAACGACTCTATCAAGCGGCGGCTCTACTTTCAAAAATTGATTCAAACGCATTTTGGGTGGAGGCGGTGGATCGACATAAAACATTTTTGCGCGAATGATTTTCGATTTAAAGAAAATATGCGCCTCACCTTCACGCTGTTCTTTCAAATCTTGCAAATCAATACGTTGACGCTTTTCTGACGATGCACTGCGGCTATCCATATAATTATTTAATAAACTACCCGCATTGGTTTGGAATGAATCGACTTTAGTCACATAGGATTCGCCCGCTGTTTTTTGGAAGAAATCCCAGGTATCCAGTGGGTCTTCTAATTTCATACAAATTTTAATATTGGTATTTGCACCAATTGAGAGTGCCTCTTCTTTCGATGCCTTCTGAAACGCTGGCAAGTCTTGTCCTGCAAAAATAACCGAGAAACCAAGGGAACGTGCCTGTGCTGGCACCACAGCAAAGCCTTTTACCGCATAATAACCATATTCATCTAAAATACACATGTAAGGCGTAGCTGCATTGGTCGGTTTACGTGTGATCACTTCACGATAAGATCCTTCGACTGAATCACCCAAACCAGCCGCCATCATTGTTTTGAGCGATGCAATAATGACCTTGCCCAAACTAGCTAATTCATCCGGTGATTTTTCTAAGGCAGGTAAAAGCACCACTAAAATACGGCGATTCAATACCACATCTTTCAAGTCCACTTCTGCTAAATTAACACGAATGATATGGCCATAAGTATCTGCCAAGGAACCGAAGGTTTTTGTCAATTGCATGGTGATAAAACCATGCTGTTCTAATACTTGTGAACCTTGTTTGCCTTTTTTCGAAGGATCATAACCAGGTAAGTTTTTAATATAGTTACGAATTGGTTCAAGAATGAGATCTGGCGCATCAGCTAAGCTGACGGGTTCTTGATTATCGCGCGGAAACATTTTATCCATGGCGATCGCTTCAAGACGGGTTAATTCAAAATAATTACGAATGGAATTTGCATCTAATAAAATCTTGCCTTGATCACGCATGTAAACCAAGACTTTCATCAAGGCTTCAACAAAGACAATAGCGCGGCCCTTCCACATATCGCCATCTGCACTTTGACCGCCTGTATCCATCAAACTAACAACTAATTGAGACAACATGCTAGATGAGCCATTACAAAATGGATTCATGGTATTGGATAAACGTTTTTCTTGCGCGCCGACGACATCTCGCGCACCTGTCATGAAGTTAATGAGCAGTAGATCATCTTCACGACCCATGACGCGGCACATGGCAAATACCTTGGCAAATAGTGAGTTATCACCCTTACCATCTACATATAGGAAACCACTACCCTGCACTAAAGCATTAAATGAGAGCGAAGTCAGTGCAACCGTTTTACCGCTACCAGTTGATCCGAAAATTAAAACGTGGGTACGCATGTCTTCATTGTTAAACCAAAGTTCATCGTTATTTGATCTACGATTACCAAAAAATGCAATGCCTCGCGCCTTTCTTGGTTTGGTTGAACCAGGAAGCGGGTCATTGTAATCAAGGGCATTAGAACGTTGCGGCATGCGAAAGGGAAGAATAGATCTGCGTGTGTAAGCATACCAAAATACGCAGACGCCAATCAAAAATGTAAAGTCACCAATAGCAGGGAAAGCGTAGACTAAACCAGCAAAGCCGCCCATTAAGCATGCGCTGTTAGCTGGGTCTTTGAAAAAATCAACAACCTTCATCCCCAAGGTACGCGTATCGCGTAACAAGAGTTGCGGTGACATTTCCTGTTGTTCTTCCAAACCTCGTAAGCGCATATTAACTCGCCTCTGTTATCACTTTATGTCTCATCTGGATGGTAAATGATTTCTTTCAGTGCCAATTCCGTCGCATTAGTCGCCTCTTCAATCACAGGCATTAATAATTTTCTATTTGCAACTTCTTCTGCAATCCAATGCGCATAAACGCCAGCCACTTCGATAAAAGGCGTTTGTCGGCCAACGGTATTTAAGGTATACCACAGTTTTCGATCCAATGGTTTAAGCCATAGAAAATCTGCAGAAGCTTGCACACCATCATCACGCGCTCCCTTCAACATAGCGGCCATGACCGTAGAGACATAGGCATGTGAATTGACAATTTGCTGTATCAATTTTGAGTTCTCATGTTTTTTTAATAACTCATCGACACCCGTCATATCTATTTTTTTTTCTTTAGCTGACACATTTAATTGATGCAAGATTTTCTCAGCCGCCTTGGTATCCGCATTAATACGTGCAGCAAAGACTGTAAATAATGCTTTTGCATAGGGTGATAAATGTGCCGTTCCCTGCCATAGTCCGCCTAATTGCATGGCAAATATTTTATTCGCTTCACCACGTTTTAAAACGACTTCAAGCTTATCCCATGTCTTACGACTAGCACCTTCGCGCCGCTGTGCACGAACTTCTTCTAGCAATTTGTATCGTTTACAAAATTGTAATGGCGTCATCGCCATTGCCCATGGTCCTGCATCAATATCTGTTTTCAATAAATCAATATCAATGACTGGATTGATTTGCGGCCAATTATTTCTTTCTATCTTGGCAAATTCATACATGTTATAGGCACGTTTAAATACATGCGTCGTATTGCCTGTGTAGACGACGACAGCCAATACCAATAATACAACGGCAAATGGAATGCTTAACCACGATCCTGCTTCAGCACCCATTTTAACTAACATATTAAAATCGAGTGACGTAGAATGCGTACGTGCAGCAATGAGGATGGATTGTAATTCTGCAAAATAAGCAGGTTGATAATTGAAGAAATGGCAGACATAGGCCACCACATTCAATTCCATTAATTTTAATGTAAGGTAATAGTAGATAATTTGCGGTTTAAGGCCAAACCAAATGGCTGCCGCGGCAACAAAAAAAGCCGCCACACCCCATAGGATGCCATAGGAATTATCGCCTTGTGAACCGCCTGCCTGTGGTGCTGCCATTGCCACACCTCTTCATCCAATAGGTATTCCATATCCAATTATATACCCTCGGGAAGGGCTCCAAAGGCCAAGCTCTAGTATTCTTCTTCTTGTTTCTGCTGCCTTTCTTTGATCTCATCCAGGGTTTTACAGTCAATACAAAGTGTTGCCGTCGGTCTTGCTTCTAGACGACGTAAGCCAATTTCAACACCACAAACCTCACAATAGCCATAATCTTTTTCTCGAATCAGTTCTAAAGATTCTTCAATTTTATTCAATAACTTACGTTCCCGGTCACGCGTGCGTAATTCAAGGCGAAAATCTTCTTCCTGGGTGGCGCGATCATTAGGGTCAGGGTAATTAATTGCTTCTTCTTTCATGTGGGTAACGATCTTGTCCCCACCTTCCAGCAAGCGCTGGCGTAAGGCCATAAGGATTTCTCTAAAATGCTGTTGCATTGCGGAACTCATGTATTCTTCAGTCTTTTTTTGCTTATAAGGCAAAATACCTAAGACTTCTAAGCTGGGTTCCAAAATGTCTCTTTCTTTCGTTGCCATAAGATTTCTCCTACCCTGAGATTAATTGTAGTCCAAGTTTGACAGCTATACCAAAAAAATGGGGGTTACAGCAAATTATTTTTTATGGGCTGTTAAGATGAATAAAAATGGAATAATTTACAAGTCTTATATATCATTTTGCAGATACAAAATTACCGGCGGATAAAATCGCCTGCCCGGTGATTGGTCAATGAAGCCCTAGCTTGTACCCCGAGCAATCCACATGCCATGGTGCCGACCTGCATGAAAATATTAAAGATATTATATAACGAGGTGTGATATGTCTAATTCGAGAGATAGCGATTATGATTTTTTTCCCGATTTTTATGAACATGATTTTTATGATTTAGATGCAGAAACAACACCATTATTTGATACAGAAATCCAGCAAAAGAAACAAGAGCTGCAAAAACTCACGTCACAAACCCAGGCTCTAGAACAGCAGAGACAAGCTCAAGAACAATATCTGCAAAACCTCCAAGCACAACAGACGCAGCTATTACTAGCACTAGGCAATTCAGCTACTGCAATAACAAGCAATACGTTTATGGCAACACGTGGAAGAAGCCAAAAATATAAAAAGACTAATGGCACAGTACTGGTTCTTGACATATCAAATCCTGAAAAAAAAGTAGAAATTACATGGTGTGGCTTGTTTAAAAGATTTTATCTCGATCCTTTTTCTAATCCTAGTATTCGCTTGAAAACAGAAGCAATGCAATCAGATTCCTTCGAAATAGGAGAGGATGGTAAAGCCTATCTTACTCGTGATAATGTGACTAAAGAATGTGAATGCCTACAAGCAAATGTTGCGCGGAAACGCTTCCCTGATTCCTTCCCAAAAAAGCAGAACGCGCCAAAAGAGATAGCTGAAAGAAAAAAAAGGGATCAAAAAAAACTCCCAGGCACAAAAAGCACGCATATTTTTCTCGATACTTTTGAGCCAGTTCCCTTTAATGCCAAAAGAAATGGCAGCGACACATGGAACAATATCAAGGTTTCAACAGTAGATGGCCGCCCTATCATAATTAAAAAATCACCTAGATTAAAAAAAATATATCTCTTTGTAGATTCAATCAATATTCAGAACCCTCGCAAAGATGATAAATCCTATCCTTATGAAATTGTTTCTGATGCTTCGATACCGTCCAATAGGGAAATAATTTCAATAAAAGCCTATATCGATATGAAAAAAGCTTTAAGGGCAAATAAAATTCAAACTCGTACAGTATTAGCTATCAATCAACATGGTAGTCTGCAAGAATGCACGTGGGATGCAATATTTAAAAGGAGATATACTAATCCATTTAGTGATCCTGATGACCCTACTTGGGTAACAGTGGATGAAATGCGTTCCGACTCATTCAACATAGCGGCAAATGGTCTAGCCTATCTTAGCTATAATGGTGAAACTAGAGAATGTATATGGGCAAAAAAACACAAAAAAAATGAAATCGTCCCAAACCATGTGACAACTCAAACAAATACGAGCATGGCGAATGAATACATTCCAAACGCTGCAATAAACCAAAACATGGGAAACAATACAACAAGGACCGCAGCATATCCGCGTATTGATTTAGGCAATAATAATTTGCCTAGTCTCAGCACTGCGCAAACTTCCACTTTTTTCAGAGTACCGCCGCCGCCAACTGTTGGAGTTAAACGTCCTCTTGAGAACCCAGCAAACACAGCACAAGGCAGTAAAAAAACTCACACAGGCCCGCAATAACTAGCTTGAAAAAAGACAGTTAATGTGTAATAGCTCGGCTAGGGTATTCTTCACGAAGGTTCGTCGTTGTGCAGCCTGTCATTCCCGCGTAGGCGCACTGTCATCCGGTAAATCGGTATCATTAATGTACACTCGGCCTGTCACCCCGGAAAACCATTCCTCTGTTGTCAGTGAAAAAAGCACTGTTCTCGCAGGAATAATATGGTTTTCTGGGGTCTGGTTTTTTAGCGGCATTTTATAAATATTCTTTTTCAAAAATAAATGTCTTTCTTATTAAGGCCACAAAAGCCCGGATCCCATAAAATCGCCGTGATAGTGCAGTGATACTTTCTCATTCGTAGACGGCGCTTTTACGGGATGACAGGCCGAGTGTATATTAATGATACCGATTTACCGGATGACAGTGCGCGTAGGCGGGAACCTATTTCTAATTCGCAATAGAAGTAAATTCAAAATGGGTTCCCGCCTGCGCGGGAATGACAGAGGCTTGCGGGAATAACAGAGGCCTGCGCCGTCTCGAAGGGTTTA